>Ga0315913_1000859_pt1 | contig 30278 bp, 14 predicted proteins | sample MpolsnodulesMG_FD_207736 | JGI IMG/M metagenome (GOLD analysis project Ga0315913, IMG submission 207736) | Medicago polymorpha root nodule microbial communities from Los Angeles, California, United States - small nodules | ecosystem: Host-associated > Plants > Roots > Nodule | place: USA...
TTAAAGATATCCAAAGAAGAACAAGGGAAAATAGTTTTTACGTTTTATTTGTTTTTAGGGAAAACAAATAGGTTTTATGTTTGTATTATGAGTGGTTTGTTAACCCTCTAGGTTGAATTTTGATATAGACTTTTTTGGCTTTTGTAGTAGTAACTAGCGGGTGGACTTTGATTTGTTTCCTCTCTTCTCTTGGTTGGGTTGAGTACTACTTGTACTTTATCATATTGATAGATTTAGTATCATTTGTACTTATCATCCTCTAATAAATAAAATTTTGTTTGACGTTAGAAAAAAGGATCCCAGACATGAATATATTATTAATAGATAAAAATATTGTATAATAAGTAAAGGTTACATATACTTTTCATCGCTATAAAATTAATAATTTTTAGTTCTTATAAATATTTTTTTCAAACATTGGTAAGGCAAAATGTTTCTGGCAACAAATTTAGTTTTAAACGTTTATTTTGTGTTAAGAAAAATTAGAATTCACAATTCATTTAAATATTTTAATTAATATCAATTACATATTTTTAAGAAAATAAATTCATTTAAATTGAAAAGTTGTACCAATTTATTTTTCTCATAAATTAAATGTTTTTTTCCTCATAGACTAAACTGGGTCTTGTAAATTTTCTCTTAGACTAAAATGAGTCTTGACTCTATTATTGATTTGTTCAATTGAAAAAAAAAACTTTGATTGTTATATAATATTATAATAGATTTTACTTATTTCATTTTATTTTATTTTGTTTATTTTTTATTTTATATTCAGTAATTTTCTTTTATTTTTATGAAATATTTATTTTAATTTTTTTTTTATATCGAGTTTTTGATGAAGGATGTTTATGTCATAACCAATATAAGTTCACATTAATCATTGTTAAATTTATTTTAATTTATTTTTTTATATCGAGTTTTTTAATAGAGATTAATCATTGTTAAATTACGGTGAAAACTTTGTACCAATAACGATAACTGAAAAAAAAAATAGAAATGGTTAATTCTATGTAAGTACAATGTTCATAGAGAATTAATGTATGAGTATTAATAGACATTGTAAAAATTAATTTTTTTTTTGAATAACATTCTTAAAAAAAATTAAGAGACATTCTTAAAATGTTCCTCATTAAATGTATTGTTTGAGCAAAAAATACAAAGAGTCTAATCCCTACGTGCAAATGAAATTCAGACTACAATTTCTCCAAATACTGTTTCTAAGCAATAAATGCTTTCATTTGCAAAAAATTCACACTAGAATAAAAATTGTATAGACAATATAAGTTCTCTCTTCCTAACCAATTTTTCTATTGTAATTTAACATGCTGCATATACTTTTCTATTGTTTATACCATAAATATAAATATAGATTTAAATTAAGCAATAAAGTTACGCTCATGTACAAATTGAACAGGAGCTTAAAATTTGATGATGATTGAGAATATATAAAAAGTAGCTAGGTTCATGCCACAATAAAATACAGCTATAAGTCTATAACGGGAATTTCATTTCAATTTAAAATAACATAATTTTCATGACGCTCTTGGAATTTTTTATCCTCTTAATTGGTATCTCTTGGATGGAGGATACATGTACATCTATTTAGAGACAACTTTGATGACAACCTTGTTTTTCTCTTTTTTTATTGGTCAAAAACAATGAAGAGAGAAAAATGATTAGAGAGGAAAAAAACATAATGTGAGTATGAGAGAAAAAGTTGTTTAGAAGTTGTCACAAAATAGTTGTACAAATATCATTTCTCAACCTGTTATAGTAGCTGAGTCTGAACCACAAAATTTCTTGCTGTAAACGATCTCGATTGTTAATTTTATATTACACAATTAATTTTACATAGGCAGCCGATGTCAGCCGTTGATTCAGATTGAATGGCCAGATACAATACTTTATGTGACACATTATTGCATTCAATCCGAATCCATAATTTTTTACGCTGTATTTTTTCTTTTTAGGGACAAAATATAGATTGATAAATGTAGAGAGCTAAATAAAGTAAATCCGTTTATTTTCTTCCGTGTTTTCTAAAATCAAAACAAGAAATAACAAACAATGAAAGAAAAGTTCTAAAAAAGAGACGAAAATAGAAAAGTCAAAGAGAGAAACATGAATGGTGGAGAGACATATAAGGTGCACCAAAGATGGAGTGTAGTTGAGAGACAAGTTGGATGTAACCAAATTATTTGTGGTAAAAATAGGTTTGGCAAAGACTTTCAAAGGGAGGATTATGTTTGAGTAAAAACACTGAAGAAGAAACATCTATCTTCTTCCGATCGAAAGGAAGGAGATAGGAAAGGGTTGAATAAAGTTTAGAACATATATTCATAACAAAAAAAAAAAAATTGTTTTTGTTATCTTTAGAAAAAGAAAAAAACACAAAAAATAAACATGGCTCGTGGGGCTATTATTGCTTTGATGGTTTGCCTTATGGCAACGACAATGAGGTCTGAAGATCCTTATGTGTACTATACATGGAAGGTTACCTACGGTAACATTGCACCTTTGGGTACTCCCCAAAAGGGTATTCTCATCAACGGTCAATTCCCAGGACCTGAAATTAACGGTACCAGCAATAACAACATTGTAGTTAACGTTTTCAACAACCTTGATGAGCCACTCCTTTTCACATGGAGCGGTATTCAACAAAGGAAAAACTCGTGGGCCGATGGAACATTGGGAGTCCAATGTCCCATTGCCCCAGGAACCAACTACACCTACAAATTCCAGGTCAAGGATCAAATCGGTAGTTACTTTTACTACCCTACCACCGGTCTCATGAGAGCTACTGGTGGTATCGGTGGAATTAGAGTCTACAGCCGATTGTTGATCCCTGTCCCGTATGCTGATCCCGCTGACGAATACTGGGTTCTTATGGGTGATTGGTACGGAAAGAGTCACACCCAATTGCAAAAGTTCCTTGACAGTGGCCGATCCATAGGAAGACCTGATGGAGTCCACATCATGGGAAAATCCAACAGTGCTGAGCCACTCTACAAAATGGAGCCAGGAAAAACCTACAAGTACAGACTCTGCAACGTTGGTCTCAAGGATTCTCTTAACTTCAGAATCCAAGATCACCCAATGAAGCTCGTCGAAATGGAAGGTTCCCACACCGTTCAAAACGTTTATGATTCCCTTGACGTTCACGTAGGACAGTGCTTCTCTGTCCTCGTGACCGCTGACAAGGAACCCAAGCAATACAAAATGGTTGCTTCCACACGTTTCACCAAGACCGTTCTTACCACAACTGCTGTCATCTCTTACACCAACAGTAATGGCCCTGCCTCACCTGTTCTCCCACCTGCACCAGTTGGTTGGGCTTGGTCTTTGAACCAGGTTCGTTCTTTCCGTTGGAACTTGACTGCTAGTGCTGCTAGGCCCAATCCTCAAGGTTCTTACCATTACGGTCAGATCAACATCACCCGTACCATCAAGCTCATTAACAATCCTTTCGTTATTGATGGAAAGCTTCGTTATACTATTAACGGAGTTTCCCATGAGGACTCCGAAACCCCACTCAAGCTTGCTGAATACTATGGTGTTGCTAACAAGGTTTTCCAATACGACCTCATCTCTGATAATCCCCCTGCTGTCATCGGTAACGTCAGACAGGAAGCTAATGTCCTCAACGCCACTTTCCGCACCTTCATTGAGATCATCTTTGAGAATCCCACAAAGGTCATCCAGTCTTACAATTTGGATGGTTACTCTTTCTTCCTTGTCGCTGTTGAGCCAGGCAAATGGACACCAGAGAAGAGAAAGAACTACAACCTTTTGGATGCAGTGAGCAGGCACACAGTGCAAGTGTTCCCCAAGTCATGGGCCGCAATTATGTTGACATTCGACAACGCTGGTATGTGGAATTTGAAATCAGAAATGGCTGAGAATAGGTACCTTGGCCAACAAATGTACATCAGTGTGCTGTCCCCTGAAAAATCCAACAGGGATGAGTACAATCTTCCAGATACTCATCAAGTTTGCGGCATTGTCAAGGATATGCCAAGGCCTGCACTACAATACAATTAATTTCATCCTTCATGCATTCAAAGATGCATATATGGGCCGGTTTTCTTTGATTTTTATTCTTATTACATGTTAGTTGATGCATAAATCAACTCTTTCCTATATATGTACAACAATATGTACCCATGAGAAACATATCAATGTAAATTTGGATCTCCTTCCAATTATCTTTTTATTCTTTGTCTCTTTGATTTAAGTGATGAAAATTTATTAATTATTTTAAGAGCTAAACTTCCATTTCCTCTAATTCTTAAGATGAAATTATACTAATTCTAACATATATGTTTCACTTCAAAGATTTTTTTAAGTAACATTTAGAAAATTTATTCATAAAAAAAGAGAGAATAACAAAAATAAAATGGAAAAAGTAAACATGAATATGAACATTAAAAAATATGGAATGACAATAAAAAAACTCATGGTAAACAAATTTAAGAACATCTCTAACTTGGGAGTTGTATAACTGTGCTTTCACAGAAAACTTCAAGTGTTTCCTCAATTTATATGTTTTTTATTTCGATGTTCCAACAACAAATTTTATTTTAGCAGCAATATCCTCAACGTAAATTGAGTCGTTGTCAAAATAAACTTTATCCTTACCTTTAGAAAATTTGACTAGTATTTCCAAATTATGAATGACTTTGGAATTTGAATTTTTAAAATCAACTGGAATTGAATACGAGTGATTTCCAAAATAATAAAATCACATAAGACTCTTTGGAAGACCCAAAATCAAGTATATGATGCAACAACGTAAAGAAATGAACAAAGTACAACACAAAGTGCTTGAAAATAGGCGACACGTGCCCAACACTACGCAGTCAAAATCTTGTGTTTTTGCAGTTTTCTCTTGTCTTTGGGTCCGAATGTTATATATCTTCATATATTTGATTAAGACGTGTTGTTTCATGATCATTACTTGACTGAAAATGAACATGAGCAACTTTTAATTCAAAAATATGAATTACTTGTGATTATGACTCTTGGTGAAAGGTTGCTTTTCATATGTGACATGGTGTGTCTTGCATTATTAATACATGGTTCTTGCACATTATGAATTTGGATTTTAATCTTAGCCAATTCTCCATCGTTTTTAAGCAACATTTAGAAACTTTATTGATAAAAAGAGAGAGAATAACAAAAACAAAATGGAAAAAGTAAACATGAATATGAACATTAAAAAATATAGGATGACAATACAAAAACTCATTGTAAACAAATTTAAGAACATCTCTAACTTGGGAGTTGTATAACTATGCTTTTAGAGAAAACTTCAAGTGTTTCCTCAATTTATATGTTTTTCATTTCGATATTACAACAACAAATTTTATTTTTAGAAGCAATATCCTCAACAGAAATTGAGTCGTTATCTAAATCTAACTTTATCCTTATCTTTCAAAAATTTGACCAGTATTTCCAAATCATAATAACTTTGAAATATGAATTTTTAATATCAACGGGAATTGAATACGAGTGATTTCCAAAGTAATGAAATCACATGAGACTCTTTGGAAGACCCAAAATCAAGAATATGATGCAAAAACATAAAGAAATGAAAAAAGAAAAACGCATAGCACTTGAATATAGGTGACATGTGCCCAATCTTTGTTTGAGGCACTAAGCGACCTGATGACACTACATATGAATGGGACATATAATAAGACCATTTACAATTGTTCTTTTACCCTAGATTATAAGAGATTTCATTTATATCATTGCAATTTTAATTTATAGGGTTGATGATGTGATTAATTTTGATATAACAGTTTTTGTTTGTGTGATGATGTAAATTTCCACAATCTTATGTGCAAGTTGATTTAAATTTCCACAATCTTATATGTAAGTTGATGTACCGATGAAAATTACATATGTAAGTCACTGTGTGATGATGTGATTGAGTTATAAACAACATAAATTTTAAGATTGTGGAAATTTACAATGAGTTTACCGAGTATTGGGGTTGATGTACCAATGATTTGCTACCATTACAATTGATAAAAAAGTTACAATTATCAAACTTATATCAAATACCATCAATTTTGTAATTATTATTTTCTACTTACATTTTTTCTTTTTGTACTTCAAATGTTGCTTTAAGGGGTCAACTTCATAATCTACAATTATACAAATCAAATCAAACATACATTACAATACATAAAATAAATCATACAAGACATAAACAACCAAAAAGAAAATATTTGCATAAATATCAGTTTTTATGCAATATTATACGCAAGCCTAAAAACTAAATGATTCATATATGACCAGTCTGCCACTAAGGCATAAGACAAAATGCATATGTAATGCCAAGATAAGGAAAATGAAATGTAATTTTCCACCACATAAGAAACACAAGTCAAACAAATTTTATTTACCATATCATTATGCACGTGATACAAAAATCACACTTATTTTTCGAAGTTGTTAACAACTCAACCTTTATTTTTTAAAACTTTACAAAAACTTATAATCATAATACAAATCGGAACTTTCTTCACAAACTCATTATGTATTACAATTTTCATACTAATTTCATCCAAACCATGATAACATACTCAAACGTCAGATATATAGCACAATAAAACTTCACACTTTAAACAGAATTAAACCTTATAGAATTAAATTATATTTTTAATATCTTTTCTCTTTAAAATGATTGCAACTCGCTTTTTTACTTCATAGTTCATAACTATTAGTTTAGATATAAATAATATAAAGAAGTGCTTGTATCTTAGGCGCTTTACTTACTTAGCACAAGAGTTATAATGACACAAGTTTTTAAAGGAAGAATGAAGGAGTGAGATTGAGGAATGGGGAGATAATAGTTTGTGAAATGATGAAGGAGTGAGAGTGAGGGATAGGGAGGTAGTAGTTTGTGAAACGTAAGTAAAATGAGTATGTGCTCAAGTGGGTTTAAATAAATGTTTGTGGCCAATGAAAAACAAGTTGAGGTTTCACTACCAATAGGAATGAAAATGATATGACATATCCAATATAAATAGAGATTATGTGTTATGATCAATAAGAATAAATATATATATTCTCTTAACCAATGGGAAAGAGACATGTGATGTCATGAGCAATGAGAAGGAGACATACAACGTAGGGAGTATTTTTTTTTTTATTAATAGTTACACATGAAATGTCATTTATTATGATACTTCAAAGCGTTGGTTGTTTGTGAGAAATTGATGAAAATTATAATTGTAATTTAATTTAATTTATATTTTTGCATTGTTCTCAAGTTTGAATATATTAAACATACATTTTTATGTAAATTTTATGTCCTTTGAGGATTCCTTGACATTTTTTGTTTATGATACAAATTATTGTGGTCATTCAAATTGAAATAATCTTTTTGCCTTTCAAATTCTAATTTAATTCAATCAAATAAAAAAGACAACATAAAACGTGCATTGAATATCAATCATGCATTTAATGTAAATTATGTGTGCATTCAACGAAAAATATTTCATTTGAGTAACTTTCCTTTCATTACACAATCACAATCATTTTTATTTATAAGCTCAAAAACTTAAGACTTTAGGAATCGATAGCAAGTTTCCATTTTCCATGGTACTTTAGTTAATGTACCAATGACTTACTGTCGTTGTAATCGATAACAAAACTCTACAATAGTTACAATTTCTGAATGTGTAATCGATAACAAAAATATTAGCAAGTTTCCGTGGTCACTCCAAATAAGAATATCCTTGGAGTTATATTAGGATTTCTTCGTAAATAGTGTGGATGTGTGGTAACTGGTCTTATTTGGAGTGTTATTTAAGTAGTAATAGTGCCTAGAAACATTAATAGTTACACATTCAATGTCATTTTGTATATTTTTTCAAAGCATAGGGTGTTGGTGAGAAATGTTGAAAATCATAATTGTAATTGTAATTGTTATTCTATTTGAATTTTTGGATAATATTATGTTCTCTAGTTTGAATATATCAATATTATATATTATGCTCAATTCTCTTGTATATGAGGATTCCAGAACAAATTTTTGCTTAAGTGGCAAATTATCACGGTTTTTCAAATAAAATAATCACTTTGTCACTTATATTATAATTCAATTTAGTCAAATAAAACGTGAACATAAAACGCATTGAATATAAATTGTGCAATTAATGTAAATTATGTGTGCACTTAATATAAAATATTACATATTTTATTGGCCCTTTTTCATAATTTCCAATTCAAACAATTAAATTAAGGGTCCTGCTAACCGGTGCCCCCGGGGCACTGGTTAAGCATACCATAAAAGGGAATTATTACCATAAAAGGAAACTGTTTTTGACTTTATTATATATTAATTACACAATTTCAATGCATTAACTACTATATAATTTCCTTTTCATATCCTTAACCAGTGCCCCGGGGGCATCGGTTAGCATTTCCCTTAAATTAAATAATTAAATTTATTTTAAATAATAAATTTCATATTTTATTGAATAAAATCTTGATCATACAAGGCACACATTAATAGAGAATTTCACACCCCTAATATTAAAACACCGACTTAAAATGGCCAAATAGAATGGAAGATGTCACAATTTTCCAATCCTTTACACCTAGCATACATTTTTAGTTAAGTAATTAATCAAAAAGATTACTACGAAAATATATTGCATGTTAAATTATGCCTCTTTTAAACGGTTTCAATACTTTTAAAACATCTAACTATGATTATTCTCCATGTTTCTATGACAGTGGTGGTCAGATTAGTGATATGAGGTAAATATATTATTGATCGATGGTGGTTGAAGTGGTGATTGGTGGATGTCGAAGTGGTAGTCAATGGTGGTCAGGTTGAAGATTGGAGGTGGATGCAGTGCAGGTAGTCGTAATGGTGATAAGAATGATGATTGGAGTAGTGGTCTGCCGGTGGTGATGTGCTAGCATTAAAATAAAAACGGGAATCACAAAATCTAGTTTTGTGGTTTTGAGATTTAAGTGAAAATTGTTTTCAAATTAAGTAAGAGAAAAACTGAGTTAGGATCCCTCCAGGTGGCATCTAAGGTGCACAAATACTAAATTTGTGCACCATGCACAAGTTTTATTTTGACCGTTGGATTAAATGAATAACACATTTTCATCATGGTCTTTCAGTATTAGATCTTCTTCACTTTCTCTTTCTACCTCATCCTCTCTCTCCTTCCGGCAACAAACTTACCTCCACATCAACACTTTGTTTTCACATTCAACATAAATCAACATATGATTGTTGTTCTTTTTTTTTTTTTACAAGAGTAAACTTAGTGCATCTGATTCATAATAATAGTTTCAATACAAGATGGAATTCTAATAAAAATACATAAACTAGCATAACGTGGAGCTTCCCAAGCTAGGCTATGAGCAGCTTCATTGGCTTGTCTCCTAATAAACCTCACATCAAAGGTTGCTAAATCTGAGCTAAGCAAGTCCTTACATTCATTAATAATTGCATTGAAATCAGACACCCCTTGCTTATTCCTGTAGATGCTATCAACAACAGTTTTGGAGTCCGTTTCAAAGTCCATATTGAGCAATTGAAGATCACGAACCCATTGGAGAGCGGATAGCAAGCCTAACACCTCTCCCATATCCACCTCAACCAAAGGTGAGAAACATTTTGTCTTGGCTAGGACGTAGCAACCTTCCTCGTCTCGGATACAGATTCCAATTCCTACCTTATTCAGCGAACTAGAGAACGAAGCATCAACATTGCATTTGTATATGTCTGGGCTCGGCTTTGTCCACTTAGTTTAATCACATTTGTCCACGTGAGTATCCTGCTGATTTTTGATTACTTGCGCATGTTTCCAACCGGTAAGGAGATGTTGAGTTCTGTCGCAGATTGTTTGGACTGTTTCGGTTATGTTGTTCCAAACCTTATTATTTATGTGCTTCCATAAGGTAACCCCGAACAGTTGCTTCTGTTGGACATCAAGGTGCTGTAGTAAATCAAAAAATGCGGTTGGAAAACTGACAGGACTGCTGAGTGCGGATAGCAGTTCATTCCAAATTTTGATCCTTTGCCAAACCAAAATGCTCTTCGGGCACTAGAAAAAGGTGTCTATTGTCCTCATCATTCACGTTGCATAATGCACGTTGTGATGGGCAATTGTTCAACTTCTTCATTGTATTTTTATCTTCACCAAATTAATTACAAATCCAGAAAGTTAGGATTAGAAAAATCCATAAAATAAAAATAAGAAATTAAAATAATTTAAAACCATATTAATCTTTGATCAAATTAATCAAATCATCACAATGATGCTTCTCGCCTCTGGTTCGGCCGTTTCCATTTCCTTCATTTTCATATACCTAATTTTTCAACAAAAGTGAAACTCTCAACCATTTTCTCGGTTATGAAATTGACCCATGTTTTGGGATGTTTTGACCTTTGGGTATAATTGAACTGTTTCCTTCCTTAAGACTTATAAGTTATTTTTTGAATTGACCCATTTACTAGAATTGATCTACATGGAGAAACACCGTTTTTAAGATCTAGAAACTGTAAATCCAGAAATGCCGCCATAATGGAACAACCCCTCAATTTCAAAATACATCATGCTTCCTTCAAAACAAACGTCTTCAAATATTTACCTTTTCGATCTGAAATCGCCACCACCATGGGAGAAAGGACGAGGAAGTTAAAAATAAGGATTGAAGAAACTTGCAACTAGAAAATAACGAGATACCGTCAGAGATGGAATGGTTACGAGGGAGAGAGGGAGGGAGATTAGAGAGCGGATGGGTTCCACCGGGTTCTTTGGAGGGTGGTGGGTTCATTTTTTTTGCATGGCGGTGGTGATGTGGGAGGAGGTTGGGACGGGGGTGATGGTGGAGGAGTATGTGACACCAATGGTGTGGAGAGAAGTTTGTTGTTGGGAGGAGAGAGGAGAGGTAGAGAGAAAAAGTGAAGAAGATACGATGCTGAGAAACCATGAAAAAATGTGTTCTTCATCTAATCTAATGGTCTAAAAAAATCTAAAGAAACTTGTGCATGGTACACAAATTTAATATTTGTGCACCTTAAATGCCTCCTCATCCATTACTGAAGTTTTTTTTAAATATTTTGAGGTGTATAAACAAGATTTGAACTCATTTAATGAAGTCAAGATCCTCTCCATTTTTTCTTTGCCAATGTTTTGGGAATATAGTGGGTTTCGGCCCTCTTTGTAATAATTTTTTTCTTCGAGAATATAAATACAAAAAAGAGAATGTTAAAGAGTGTCTTAGGAAGTTTTTTTTTAAAAAAAATGGTGTAATAGTTACTTGATAATAAATAACACCTTATGTTTTCAAGACAAAATTTGTATTTACAGATTCCTTGACCAATGCCCAAGGATACGGTTAGCAAAACCCATTAAAAAAATATGACATTTGGTGGGTTCAATTTTATTTTATTTTTTGAGGGAAAAAACAAATGTGGGTTCAATTATTTAATATACACTTAAAACTATAATAATGGAGAGGAGAAATTGAGAGGATCCTAACTTCATTTAATGTACACTTTTGTATTTATATTTTCAAAATTATAGCAATCGTGGAAATGAAAAGAATAGCCTACAACGAAGAATTTGAATTACCTTGTAAAATTATATTAACTCGTAGAAATTTCTCATCTTAACACTTTATTTTGGTTCTTCATGAACGCTAACTTCGATCTCAGGACTAGAAGGTTAAAAGAGCATAGGTCTAAACCAATCATTCGTTAGAAAAACCGGCCTCTCATACACTCTTATAGAACAATTTTGTAGATAATATTTATTGAAATGAGAATTTGAAATACACACACATGAGCCAAGATCAAATGACATCTTGATGTCAAAATTAGTTTGACATCAAATCTCATCCATTTGTTTCATTTAATCTAATGGCTTAAAACTATCATAAGTTAATTAACACACAACAAATATCTCTCTATCACCTAATTAAAAACATATTTACCATCATCAATTCATAATCAATCATTCCCTTTTTATTTTCCACTAATTTATTTATTTCCGTCAGCACATACTCAAACTTTTTTTAATTTTTACAGAAAGCATGATAAAGCTCATAATTATTTAATACCCATAATTTTTTATAAGAAAAATAAATTATATTAAGAAAAGCAAACAAGCTCGGCTAAATCATTAGCAGAAACAATAGATACCATCAAAGCATCCAAATGATTCTTGAGTTCTTCCTACGAATTAGATTATTTTGTCACTCATCGTATCTTATGTTTAACAATATTTAGCTTTATCATGTTTTTCATAAAAATTATTAAGATTGAGTTTGTGCTTATGGTCGCAAGAAATAAATTAGGGGGAAATAAAAAGGAAATATTTGAATCTACCGAAAATAAAAAGGGAGTGCTTGATTATGAATTAATGATGGTAAATGGATTTTTTAATTAGGTGATAGAGAGAGTATTTAGTGCATGTGAAATAATTTGGTGATAGTGACCCGTTTTTTTCAAAATAAATCTTTTTTTTGAATAATCATTTTTTTTTATTTTTAGAAAAAGTGTTTTATAAAAAAAAAAAAATCTATTTTGACTCTAGAATGAAAAACTATTAGGATTAGCTTTTCTCAAAATCTGTCCTCGTGAGCTTAGCTCAGTTGGCTGGGACAATGTATAAAATATGCAACGTCTGGGGTTCAAACTCCGGTCACTACCAAAAAAAGCTTTTCTCAAAATCTATTTTTTCCTTAAACAGGGAGGTCACACATGTACAAGTTAAAACTCTTTTTTTTAAAAAAAAAAATAAAAAGGATTTTTATGGGTAGTAGGCAAACAAAAATAACTTCACATTTTTTTAAAGCTGAAACAAACACACTCAGTTTTAAGCCTTGATATGATGTCATTTTTTTTAACAATCAAAAATGAAACTTATATATTAACAAGGAGGGAGCTCACCCAAGCACAAATAGTGCGAAGGAGCTCCCAAATAATTACAAAAGAATAGTGTTAACCAAAGATAGGTAAGTCCCAGACAAGTCAAAGGACTTGACCACCACAAATGGAAACCAAAAACAAATACAACATTGTTAGTTTTTAACCACCAAAGAGAGCACCGCTTTGCTTTGTCCAACAACTGGTCCATAGAGCTACCCAAATTGTTAAACAATCGCTGATTACGGTCATTCCAAATTATGATGTCATTTGATCCTTTCTCTATTGAAAATATAAATTTGTCTTGCAATGTATGAGTGACTCCATGAATTTTAAAAATATTAATTTTGAATATCAATAAGAATAATTAAATATTAAAATTATATAATGTTGTTAGAATTTTATTTATAAATATTGTATCAAGTGGCATACTACTAGAACAAGAAAAAGGATATTTAAAAGCAAAATGAAAAACGAGACTATGATTTTTTTTTTATAAAAAAAAAAAGAGAGCATATGTGAACCGTGTATTTCTTTTTTAACGAGGTCTAAAAAAATACCAAAACAAAATACAATTGGTCAAGAAATATTGAAAGCATTCTTTTGTGGTAAAAGCGTAGGGAGTGATTGGCCATGAATGGTTAGTTTTGTTGTTTTATTCAAATGTTAGCATTCTAACTGTAGACATGGTGAAGGGGTTTAACACATTAATAGGTAACATGTAAGAGGAAGCACGCAATGTAAGGATCATAATCAATGGTTTGTTAGAGAAGTTAACGGAGAGTTTGAATGGTTAATAAACACTTACACAAATGTATATAACCAGACAAATCATTGAGCCATCATGTAAATGTTCTCATCTTAGTTCTTTATTCCATTACAACATAGTATAAGGTAGTAATTGTTAATCACGATCAAAGCAAAATGAAGAGGACAACGTTTTTGTTTATGTTATGTCTCTTGATTGGTACAACATCAATGGTAATGGGTGAAGACCCTTACTTTTATTTCACATGGAAGGTTACATATGGTACAATCTCCCCTGCTGGTGTTCCTCAGCAGGTTATTCTCATCAACAACGAATTTCCCGGACCCAACATCAATTCCACCAGTAACAATAACCTGGTTGTTAACGTCTTCAATGGCCTCGACGAGCCTTTGCTTTTCACATGGTATTATATACATACTCATTTCATTTTCAAATCGTGACATTAAATGATTTTTGTTTATTTTGTTTTTGATTTGATCAATTAATAAATGAAATCTAAGCAACGTATAATCAAATTTACAGGGCTGGAATTCAGCAAAGGAAAAACTGTTGGCAAGATGGTGTGCCAGGAACAAACTGTCCCATCCAACCAGGAACAAACCACACATACCGTTTCCAAGTGAAGGATCAAATCGGTAGCTACTTCTACTATCCTAGCTTGGGGATGCACAGAGCAGCCGGTGGTTTTGGTGGCCTCCGCATCAACAGCAGATTACTCATTCCCGTCCCATACGCTGATCCCGAAGATGATTACACCGTCCTAATCGGTGACTGGTTCACCAAGAGTCACTCCACCCTCAGCAAATTACTAGACAGTGGCCGTGCCCTCGGAAAACCACAAGCTGTTCTTGTTAACGGCCAAAACGCCAAAGGTGACGGATCTGACAAACCACTCTTCACAATGAAGCCAGGAAAAACCTACAAATACAGAATCTGCAATGTTGGTCTTAAAAACTCCCTTAACTTCAGAATCCAAAATCACCCAATGAAGCTCGTTGAATTCGAAGGATCCCACACCGTCCAAAACAGTTATGATTCCCTCGATGTCCACGTAGGACAATGCTTTGGTGTTCTTGTAACCGCAGATAAAGAACCAAAAGATTATTACATGGTCGCCTCAACTCGTTTCACTAAAACTATTCTCACCGGTAAAGGTATTATGCGTTATGCCAACGGTAAAGGTCCTGCTTCACCTGAAGTCCCTGAAGCTCCAGTGGGCTGGGCATGGTCTTTGAATCAGTTCCGTTCTTTCCGTTGGAACTTGACCGCTAGTGCTGCTAGGCCCAACCCACAAGGTTCTTACCATTACGGTCAGATCAACATCACCCGTACCGTTAAGCTCATCAACACCGTTAGCAGAGAAGGTGGAAAACTCCGTTATGCACTTAACGGTGTCTCCCATGTGGATCCCGAAACCCCTCTTAAACTCGCAGAATACTACAATGTTGCTGAGAAGGTTTTCAAGTATGACACTATTGCTGACATGCCAGAAAACCTTGGTACCAGTGTTACCTTGCAACCCAATGTTATTAAATTCACACACCGTACTTTTATTGAGATCATTTTTGAGAACCATGAGAAAAGCGTCCAGTCATATAATTTTGATGGATACTCATTCTTTGCAGTAGCGTGAGTATACATATCAATATATATTTACATACTATACGATTTTTAATTTGGTTATGCAATTAACGCGTTTATTTATTTGTGTAAATTACAGCATAGAGCCAGGAACTTGGACACCCGAGAAAAGGAAGACATATAACTTGCTTGATGCTGTGAGCAGACACACCATTCAAGTGTTTCCAAAATCATGGGCTGCAATAATGTTGTCATTCGACAACGTTGGAATGTGGAATTTGAGGTCAGAGATTGCTGAGAATCGTTACTTGGGACAACAAATGTACATTAGTGTGCCTACTCCAGAACGTTCTCTTAGGGATGAGTACAATATGCCAGAGAACGGCTTGCTCTGTGGAATTGTTAAGGATCTTCCAAAGCCTCCTTCATACATCAGTGGTTGAAGCAAACTCTGCATTCTTTTTAAGTTATATATGTATGTAACTAGATTTCCCCTGTGAAATTCCTCAGCAAGATGAGCTAGGTATTTTGTAACAGGGTGAAAAAGAGAATAACTGGGGCTTTTGAAGCATTATAAGATCAAGTTGATCACTTTGTGTTGACTTCTTTAGAATTTTCATTGCGTTTTTGTACTTTGAGTGGGTGTCTTACTCCTACAATTTTATAATAGAAATGTACCCCTTTCTTTTCATCTATTATTGATTTTTCATGAATATTCTTGTAATGTTTTTTTAAAGGATATAAATGGTTTCTTATAATTTAATCTTATTATTAAAGAAGTTATATATAATTACGATATAAAAAATGGACATGGTTTTGCTGGAAAAGACACTGATATATTTATAATCATTTACCACGTTTCTCCCAAACACAATCACATTCACATTCACTACTGAATCTTGTAATGGGTTTTAGACAGGTAAATATTCAGTCTTCTTAAATATATGCAGCCTTTGCCTACAAGTTTAAAAAAGCCGTGAAATTCACTACTGGTTTGGTCAAATTACTACTTGTCTACATCCATAGTTATTACAAAGGGTAATGTATTGATATATGTTAATAAGAGTTCAATCCATCTTTTTTTATTTTGTTAAAGCTAAAATGACATATCTGAATTTTTAAAAACGTTAGATGTGATTTAATTAACGAATAAATTATAATTACAATGTTAATTTTCAAAATTCATAGCAACAATTAATCACGAATGTTATCTTTTTTCTTTTTATCAAAATCACCATTGTTAGTATTACAATTAGCTTGAGTAGAACAAGTACTTTAAGCAAGGTCTCTTCTAGACATGTGGACGGAAAAAAAAACATAATTGGAAGAGAATATCTCAAAGTGGCCAACCAACCAACTACTCTCGCAAAGATTAGTCATCGATACTTAACATTATTAGTGTTCGAGGCGTGGCATGAATCGGCTTTGAGACAAAATATCATCAAATCCAAATATTAAATCATACACGGTTTAGTTTGGATGAACTCTTTTAGATAAAAAAAATTATTTGAATCGACCAAATTGAATGTAGTTTAAATTAAATTGATTTTAGGTTAATAAAGTAGAAAAATATTATATTAATACTAAAATTATAACCTAAAACTTGTGGAATAAATTATTAAAATATCATATTTAGAGAAAGATACTAAACTCATGTTTCAACCAAATGATTGTGCTCAAGTGGTTAATGAGCTCCACCAAAATGCAAATTGTTTGATAAAATCCAAGTTTGATTCTAAGATACAATTTGGTTCTGTTTTGACAAAGGAATTCGAACAATTTTCACAAAATGGATATCCAAAACATTAAAAAATATTCAGTTTTGTATGATTTTCAATTATTTTAGATCAGTTTGCGGTTTCAATTTAGGTAAGTTTGGAATATGAGAACCTGCCAAAAATTACATATACTATTCAACAAAGTGGTTGTTGACAAGCGAGTATGAGAGCTTAATTCCCTTTAACTGATAAATAAACAAATCCCTTCTGTCAAAAGCAGTAGTAGCACCGGGCATAATATATATAAAGTAGTTCCAATCCAATTCATAAATAAAAAAATTAGATATAGTCAGTCACATTCATTTTCATGCCAAAAAGATGAGTCCCACATGCCCAGAGAAAATAAAGAATCAACCAAAATTTGATTTCCTACAAATCCTTACACTACCTGCAGACGCCTGATTTGCTGCTCGATTACTTCCAAAATTCTTCCGATTTGATTCCCTCGCAATTCTAGAACCAAACTACACCAATACATCAAAGACAAATCAATCACTATGCCAAAAGAGTTGTAAAGCAAAATTTTGAAGTGTAAAGTTTTGGAGTGCACACCTGGATTGCCCGTTTGGGAAGAACCGCTGCTTCATATAAACCAAGCAATTGTGCAACCTTCAGAAAATATATTGACCATGTGATTTAAGATTGGGAGTCAATTTTCTATGTTGGATCTTCAGACAGCAAAGGTTTTTATTTCAGTAAAATAGAAGTGCATGTATAAAATATTGCAAATTCTATAGTGAACCACTTTGACAAATGGTCCATGGTGTACCGGCACTTGAAAATCACCAGAAACTCCAACAACGTCTCATGGTACATCGGTATTTGTCAGAAGTAGAAGAAGTTCATGGTCCTCTTCATCCTAATGAGTGAAATAGTGGTCTGATTGCTATGAGTTTGAAGAAAACAAAGAAAAACAAATATAAGTGTCTCCAAAATCAACGCATATTTGTTTTCCTTTATTTTTGATGAACCGGCACCGATCAGGTCACTGTCTCACTCATGAGAACATGGAAGGACGTGAACTTCTACTTTGAAGGGGTGACATCATTCATCGTTGGTATTTCAAGTTATTTTCAAGAACTGGTCTACCATAGACAATTAAATAAACTGATCCACAGTAGAACCCACCATAAAATAGAGCTCTTTCTGATGAAACTTCAAACACAAGTATGAGTTCAGTTCAGGCAACAGCACTGGCTTCAAGTCCTTATATTCATTCATAACTCTTAAGATATATGAGCATGTTACCAAAAATTTGGATCACTAGTTTGAATCAGCTGAGTTAAGATGTTAAGTTATTGAAAAAGGTCTTGAGAAAGTGTTGTCGAGTCAGCCAATAAATGGTCAGATAAGATGTAAATTGATAAATTAATAATAACTTTATAGCAGTGGAAAACAAATAAACCACACAGTCAACAATACCTCTCTTAAAATCTTTTTATCACCGATGCCACTAGGTTGATCAAGGTTGGCAACCTCCCACAATGGAATGTTGAGTAAAACCCTTATAACATCCTCATCCAAGAATGGGAATCTGGCCTAAAGAGAAAAACAAATCAAACAAATGACAAGTAACTATGAGATTAACAAATTAGGGATCAATATTGATTCTTGCTATCATTTGAACATTACCTCCTTCCCGTTATCAGCAATACATCTATCATCTCTCCCTAAATTTCTCTTCCAAATTCTTTGCATGTCGAGTTTCATTTCCTCATCTAGCCCCAGCCAACTGATTAAGGCATTTATACCATCAGAGTCCTTTAAAAGATAATGCACATGTAGTCATCGTTCATAAATCAGTACTATTAAGTTAACACCAAGGTTCCTTAAAAAAAAAGTGTTAACACCAAGGTGACTTAAAGAATTTTGAAATGTCAATCATCTAAGTAGAAGTATATCACAATACCACATAAGATACAATGAGTCTTCCAACCTATCAATCAAAAATTTTAAGTCAGGTAAATAATTTAGAGAAAAAAAAAAGAAAAAAAACCCTATTAACTTTGTTGTTCACAGATACAAGTGGTGTCAATTGGGTCCTTAAAATACTCTTGCTATCAATTTAGTTTCTATCGATAATGAAAGATTCATCAATTAAGCCCCTCAATCATGGAAACTCTCGTCAAATTAGTCCCTAAATTAGGATTCCATTACACTCGTTCCTCAAATCAAACAAAGGAAGACTGACATTTTGAGTAATTGAGAAAATAAAATGATGGTAAAAATATTTAGGATGAAAGTAATGATGCTTGTAGCTTTGGACGAGAAATCAGGGGTTAAATCAATATTTTTATTTAAAAACAGTGAGCTGAATAACATATTAGACCTGAGGTAATCTATTAAAGCCACAGAATGTATGCTGTATGGTTCTTATTGTAGTTTCATTTGCATCATATGTTTCTTTTCTGTGGAAAGGTACATCGATTAGCATTTATATACACATCTTCTAAAATTTAATTGGCCACAGCTAAAGCAAAGAAGAAAGAAAGGAATTACACTGACATATGCATATAACTTGAAAGTTACAGGACCCAAGCTAATGTACAAAAGGAAAAGAAAGTTGTATTCAATAAGACATATAAAGAGCAGAATATTATCACTTGTAAGTTGTAAACATATGGTATAATCATAAAATATGATTAACATTACCATAGTAATAATACCTTCCTCGTCTAAAACTTGTTCTATGTCTCCCATAACCAGCACACTGTTCATCAGCACCAGAACCAACAAGGAGAATCCTTGCATTGGACTTGTACTTAATCCGTGCATGAGTGTCATCAATATCATCTGCATCAGACACCCATCCATCACCACCAGAAGCAAGCCATAAAGCTATTCCAATGTTAAGGTCCTGAAAAGATATGTGCAAACCAATCATCAAATAATGTCAAGGTGTTTGAAAACTTAGCTATAGGCTTTTCAAGCTGAGGATTGATTAGTACCATGTAGGTGTTGGCAGGATTTATGAGTGACATAACATGACTAGTTTCAGACACCAAATCTGACAAGTCAGCATCAATTTCCACGAGTCTCCATCTGCACTTTCAACAGATGCTTTTAACCAACTGAACATGACAGCAGTGGCGTATCCAGGACCCTGGACCAGGGGGTGCAGACTATTTTATCTAAATGATTTTTCGCTTCAAAGAGTTCTCTTATTGCACCATAAACAACTTAGTTCCTACCGGTGTATCAATATATATCACAATTAAATGATATATGACGTATCTTTTTTATTCAATGGTAATTAAAACATTTGTACTTTTTGTTAGTAAAATCTCATTAAAATAAATTTATTAAATTTATACTTTTTTAAAACGTTATTAAATTATGTAACATTCAAATTTTGGTGAAGTAATTCCAACGTTTAACATGGTCATAGTCCTTTTTTTTTAAGAGTCATAGTCCTTGTAAACAAAAGAAATTGAAAACAAAACAACATAAAATGCAAAATGTAAAACTTCAAGATATTGTGCACGTCCAGTATAATATATATACATATGATTGAATTTCACAAGAAACTTTAATGGTGTAGGGGCTGAATCTGTTTGGATTTGGAAATAAGCTTGTTTTCACATTTAGTTGGAAAAATAAAAATAAAAAAAGCAGAGATTTAATCAAATCAATTAAACAAAGTAGAAAAATAAGGATGAATATTAAAAGCAAAAGTCAGATAGTCAGTATTTATAATGTTAAAACTGAAAAGCAACTGCATCCAAAAAAAGTACTAGAGGGCTGCAGGTAAGCAGCAACTTTGACGTGAGAGAGTCTTGAAGCAGGTGCAAAATTAAAATGTCGGTGTGCAAAATACATGAAAACCATGATTACCGAGAGAAAATGTCAAAATCCAGGGTGTGCAGGTGCACACCCTCAAACACAGCTGGCTCCGCCCCTGCATGACAGATGCTATAAAATCCATCGACATAAATCTCGTCCAATAGAACAATGTTGTCAAGATCAATATCTTAACTAAGACTGGAAGCAGGTAGCAAGATCGCAACATGTAAGGTCGTAACTAGGATCTTACATACTACCCAAGTGATTACGAAGGATCGGGAGGCGGGTAGCAAGACTGCAAAACATAAGATCCTACATGTTGCGATCTTGCTACCTTCTCCCGATCTTAGTCAAGATCTTGATCTTGACAACATTGTTGACTATGATTTGTTATTTTAGAAAATAAAACTTGATGCTATAAATTTCATGTTGATAACAGTATATTCTTCCATGAACATGTACAAACAGCAAAATCTGTTATTATACACATTGCAAGAAGTTTGCAAAGCACTAGATGAGGGAATGAATTATGTCATAACATTTTAAAACAATAGGTCAATTATTATACTTATTTCCCGCCAACTCACAAATTTATTCACTTTGTAACATTCAGTGTAGATCTGCAAGATTTGATTCACTATTTTCAATTTGAAATTAGGATGCAGTAATTTCACACAATGATTGGACAAAATTTACATGTCAAACCATGTCGTTAATCATACAAGAAATACATGTTTCAGACCACTTTCAATGCCTCTGACAATGAAAAATATATGCATCTTAGAATTCAGCAGGAAAAGTTTATGGCAGATATATCCAATATGGTAATAAGTGCAATATTTCGTCTGTTTTCAATATTTTCATCAAAAACAAAATAGATAAAATTCAATATCAAATGGCATAAATTTATAATTGCTCAATATGCACTGTCTTAAGAGACTTCATTTTCGTACACAGCAATTTAACATTTAAAAAAAAAAAAAAAAGTCAAATTCAATATTTAAGAAAAGGTTGCTTTTTTAAAAGCAACAAAAAATATATAAAGTAAACATGGATTGCATACCGTCTTGACGGTGCAACTCTTTTTAGTTCTTTCAACCCTGCCTTGGCAGATTTTCTATCAGGAGCTAACTCGCCATCAAAGCTTACAGTAAGTAGATCAATTTCATCTGTCAATAAAAAAAAGGTTAGACATTCGGCTTATCTGAAGGTTCCTAAAATAAAACATGTAAACTATAAGAACTCAACCAATCTACTTTAGGTGATTTAACACCAAACAATGAACTTGTTATCATAGTAGTCAATCTCGAATAGCGGTGCGTAGCGGCCGACCCCAAAAGTGGGATAGCAGGATAGCGTATAGTGGTAGTATGACAAATAGCAGTCACCGATATTTGATTATTTTTTGAACAAACTACATGAATAATGCTATAAAGTACAAACAAACTTGTATATTTCTCAACAAAAAAACTTATATTTAATATAAAATTAAATATAACATTCAAATCTCATGAGACATTCATAAATCAAAACACCAAAATAACAAAGATAGAGAAACAAATAAAAAAAATTATAAAACAAGAGAAACCATAAAACAAGAAAACATAGGAAGAAAAAAAGAACAGAAAAACCATACAACAGAGTCAATTTGGTTTCAAAAATCCTCAAAATACCCTAAAATCAATTTAGAAATTTGGAAACCGTACAAAAGGTTTTAAAAATAGGGTTAATTTGGAACTTTCCAACTAAAATCAAATAGCAGCTGAAGCGGCCGCTATCCGCTACGCCACTATAGCAGCTGAAGCGGCCGCTATCTGATTTCGTGCCGCTACGACGATTAGCATAGCGGTTCGTCGCTGCTACGCTACGCATGGCCTCTATTGACTACTATGCTTGTTACATATAATACCATTCATATGATTTAATCCAATGGCTTAACCTTTTGGGATGGGATGGTGGATTTGCGACATGGTACCAAAGCCTCTATGACCAATTGACCATGCAGTCTAGAATTTGATCCTTCTTACTCTCATTCTTCTAAATAAAGATTCAAGGTTCAGCATGTGCATTGTCTATGCTTCAACCCTAAAGGGCACTTGCGTAAGGGGGACATACTAGATAAAAATCATTTATGTTCTTTCACCCAACAGCTTAAGGTTCTAATATAGTTGGTGTCAAACTCAAAGAAGTTTAGGTCTGAAACTGTGTTCTCTGGGAGAATTATGATATACATAAAATTTAATTACAGGACGTGCAGTTGATTTTCAGCCCTATAAATCTGCAACTATCATATATACATTGATTGTGCAGTATATTATCCTAATTAATAGCAGTTCGAATTATCCTAATTAATAATTAACAGTTACAGATGCATAGCATTTGCAAACATTAAACCTGTTGACAGTTAGTTCATGACATAACTATTCAAGACTAGAATAATCAAGATAGAAGAAGGTAACTTGAGCTTATAGGGAGCACTCACAACTGGGATCCAGGCATTGATCCAGTAATGCTGCAAGTATCATAGAATCCAGCCCACCAGAGAAAAGAATTGCAACAGGAACAAATTTCTCTTGTTTAATACCAGATATCACTGCCTATGCAATCAAATCCAAAGAGTCATGACAAATATAAAAGAAATCTACTGAAGGAAAACAAGGTCAGGTCTAGAATAAATAAAATGTCGTTAAAGAATCTAAAGGTAATGCCATCACAGAACAAATGGTATATAAATCCCTACAAAGCATATAATAGAAATCCAAATTTAATTATTAGAATTTCCAAATATGCCAAACGCAAAAGGTTGGTGAACACATTTAGTTACAATTTGAATATGGGAAACACGTGAAAGTTATGATTATTTGTTTCAGAACTTAGTATTGTTGTACCAGACTTCAAATATTTGGTTGAGCATACTTAAAATAAGCATTATCTCTAGTAACGAAACTTTTGGAAGTTTTCCAGTATTCACCTTGTTTTTTGAAATTTCAAGAAACACATTAAATTTTTTGTTATATAAATAAAAAACACAACGACTTATAACTTGCGAAGATGATTATAAAGATAAGAATACAACTCTTCCTTTTTTTCTCTCCACTTCCCATCGTTCCTGTGTAATACCCCTTCTCTTGTCTTTTAGCCATCTCTATCATTCACTTGCATGTATCACTTTTTCTTCGATTTTATTTTTACTTTTTATACACGTACAAACAATAACCATGATGCAACAGTTGAAGTTGTTGTCGAGTGACTAAAAAGGTCACAGGCTCACAAGTTTGAGTCGTGGAATCATGAAGCAAATAAATAATTTAATGTAAGATTCGATTTCGAGTCTCGAATTATTCATCGCAAAACTTTTTTTTTTATTACTCAATCACAAACTATTTGATATCCCCAAAGTTGAAAACATCTTATTAACATCAAACAAACTGATGACGATACATAATACCTTTGATCTTAGCCAAAAAAAAGAGGTATGCATTACAAGATTTGTCATCCAATTTCAACTAAGTTGCTTACCTGATAGATAGTATACAATGACGTACGTCGTATCACAGATTCCTTTAAAACATTTAGCAACATACGAGCTCGCATTGGAATTGAATTTTGTGTTGAGCCTGCTAAATCAAGACAGAGATTGTCAAAAACTTAAGGGATACAACAGAACTGTGAATTAATGCCAAAGGTACTAGAATGTATGGGAATGGCAATTATGTATTTGGATAAATAAATAAATCGATAAATGGAGCATTATGGTACTATCACGTAGTAATAACCTGCTTCGCATGGAACTGTCTCTAAAGAAGCTGAATGTACATCTTGTTGTCCCCTAGAAAACTTAGGGCAGGATGTCTGCAGGTTTTCAGAGCTTGGTACAACGGAAATTCTCTCCCACTTGATAAGTTCCTTCAATGTTGAGTTTGTATATTCATGTATCTGAACTTCACCAACCAGAAATCCGCTTGAATTCGAAGCATCCACGTGCATACTATATATTCCACATGGTAGCTCTTCCCAGTAACTAAGATGTTCAATTCCATTATGAGCTTCATTTTCTGCAGCCAATTAATATTAGTAAGTCCAATTGTTATAACAACAGGTCTATTCGTTGGGGGAGTTAGAGTGGAGAGTGAGATATGATTAGTTGTGACTGAAATAGTAAGAGAAGTAGGACATGCTGTATATAAATAAGAGGAAGGGATAGAGGGAGACTATCTAGTGGTTTGAGAAAGTGTTGAGGCCTTAGAGCAGGGGTGAGCGACCCCTCAAAACTATGCATTGTTGTTCTGTAATCAGGGAACTTCCTTATTCCATTAGCAAGATAAGATACCAAGTTCCCATCAACTAGTAGGCTAGTAGCAGGGCTATGATCTTAAAGCTATGGGTATTGTATTTTGAAGATGATTACAAAATATGGAGTGAAAGCTTATTGGTGGCTAATCAATGCAAAATTTTGAGGCCATTGAGATAAGTAGCGTCAATTAAAGAGGCACGAAATATCCTACAAACATCATACCCTTTCTTGTTTTTTTTCTTCTCATAATGACATATCCACCAATGTCAAAATGATAATGAGTACATAGTTTACGCAGTACATTCTGGCTAGCACAAATTATATTAACTGTAAGCTTTTTTACTAAATGACAATAGGCTCTATTCAGGTCACTCTATTTCACAGAAATTAAACCATCAGAGCAAGACACCAGTAGTTGTTCCATTCCAATTTCATGTATTACATACCAGTGGCCTGCTGATCTGGAGCAACTGGCGATACAGAAGAAAGAAGAAAAGTTGAATCATCTTCTGTAGGCCAGTGAACAAGGAGGCTCCGCCTACCAAATGCATCTCGGCCAAACCAAAGGGTCCTTGAACTATCCTGCAATAGAAAAAGAAAGTATCACTACCACTTATGACCCCACAAAGAAAGCGAATAATTACTATGAATTTGAACACACAGAAACTTACCACTTGGAGTTACCTGCCAATAGATGATAGCCCATGGTCCTTTAATTGTAGAAAGAACATCTGTAATAGAACCTTTGCTGCATTTAACACAGTTGCCAGTCAAACAAGAACCACAGGAGCAACAATTCTCAAGAGTCTGCATAAGAAATTCGGCATCGTTGCAATCACTAGCAAGTTGAAGTCCTCCGAAAATCTCACCTAAAGAACATAAGAAAAAATTAAAATCGTAAACATCTTATTGCAAACCTTTCACACAAAGGGATAGACATTTCACATCGTGGTTCTAAATTACAGTTGCAGTTATGCTGCAAACCTCAATACTACGATAAAATTTGGCTTATACACTGGAATTGCGGTTGCAGACCACAGTTTATAACTACTTTTCAACTTTTGCACATCAAAGAGCACAAACATTAAGCACTTATAACGAATCTATCCCTATTGTACAAATGTTGATATCATACATTAGCACTAACAATGCAAAAACAATGAAGTATTCTATAGCAGCAACGAAAAAACACAAGAAAATCTAAAATCATAGGCAGTTGCAGAAGAAAGTACCATTATACACAAGAATGTTTCGAGAAGCATCCACTAAAGGCTGAAAAAGCGGAACGGTTCCCCTAAGCTGCAAAGTTGCACCTATGAAATGAAGTTCTCCGTTACTGTCTTCATTTGCAGAAGACAAAAACGTTTCATCGTGTTGTATAAAGGATGAGATTTGGTTTTCATTGTGTTGCAGAGTAACTTTCTTCACACCCAAACTATCAGGACCTCTTCTCCGCAGAGCTTCTTTCAGGTCATCTAAAGAGATCAACAACTGCACCAAATCACACAGTCAAACAAACACCAGATATGACACTGATAATAATTTGAGAAAGTGAATTAATCATATAACTTACAGTTTGGGATTGGCGATTTGGGGAAGTTGAGTTGAATGGGAGAGATGAGATGTTAATTCGAATGCCTGATACGGTCAATGCAATTCCACACATCTTCGTTTCTGCTTCAAAGCTTTTCTGTGAGGAATGTGGTGGTTTTTGTAGGGTTTTTGACGGCTGAATGAATTCGCTTCTAGCTTGTGTTCATTTTTTAAATAATAGTTTATTGCTTTTCTGACATGGTTGCTTCCGTAGCATAGTGGTAGTGCGTTCGCTTCGTAAGCGAAAGGTCGCGAGTTCGATCCTCGCCGGGAGCTTCTTCTCTTTTTTTTTTATTTTATCTATTTTAAAAAAAGAAAAAATAATTATAAGGCGCGTGTGTTAATTTGTGATGGTTTATTTATATTTATTTTATTAGGGTTTCATTGTGAGTGAATCTGGTATTTGAGAAAGAAGAAGAATGGCGGGGACAGAGGAAGAAAGCGCAGTGAAGGAGCCTTTGGATCTCATAAGGCTCAGTCTCGACGAACGTATCTACGTTAAACTCCGTTCTGATAGAGAGCTTCGTGGAAAACTTCATGTAATTCTTCTACTTCCTTTCATCTCTTTTTTCTTTCATGCTTTTTTCAGTGTTTGATTTCAATTTCGATTTCAATTTCCAGGCTTATGATCAGCATCTTAATATGATTCTTGGTGATGTTGAAGAAATTGTTACAACTGTTGAAATTGATGATGAGACATATGAAGAAATTGTCAGGGTAAGTCATAATCCGAACCATAACTAATTAAAAAGCATTGTTTAGGGTAGTATCTGTGATTGATTACCTTCTTTACTTTGACAATAGATTATTATAGTTTGTAAGGTGTTTTAAGGTTTTGATTGGGAGTTAAGAATTATGAAGCATTGACACATGCATATACAGTACACTGACACGTCGACATCGGTAATAATTAGGCCTAATACTTATTGAATGTAACCATGTAGATGTATGGTGCCAGACACACCTTAAATCTAAAGTGTTGATGCTACACTAGACATGACATTGACACTTTTATGCAAGTAATAATTATTGAATGTAACCACGTATGTCAGCTACCAAACACCTTCAAACTTAAGTGTTGGTGCTACATAGGTTAAGATGGGTAGGAAGGAGGAGTGGTAAGCGAAAGAGAGGATAGTCTCCCCACCTTGCATGTGGTTTATTATCTTTTTAGAACCAAAACCCCACAATTTCGGGATGAGCTTTGGAAAATTCTCCATATTGTTTCCCTTGTTCTAAGACTTTTGACAGAGAGTTAGGATAACATAGGGAGATGAATTGACTGATGAGGAAAGGAGGATAGTCTCCAGTCTTGCATTGCGGTTTATTTTTCTTTATAAAGCTAAATTCTCCAATTTGAGGAACTAAAAAATTGAAATAGCGGAGGGCTTTGGAGTGTTTTGGTTGACCTTGAAAAATTCTCCAAGGCATTCCCCTCATTCACCTCTCAGCTAAAAACATTCTCCCTGTCAAGTTGAAGGATTCTCCTTTCTTTCCCTCCACTTCAATCCCCTCTGCCCAAATCCCTTCCCATCTTGATTCCGAAACAAAGCCGAGGAGAAACTTTAGAATAAAATTTGGTTGTGGAAACATCTTTGTAAAACAGCTAAACCCAGACGCAGTGCTTATTGATTGATGAGCATAATAATAAAAGCTCGATACTTGTGTCTTGCTGTTTTTTAGATTAGATTATTGGCCTTTTCTGGCCTTATTTTTTCAGAACTGTGATATCAACTAATTTGTGACCTGGCTATTTGCTGACCAAATTTCTATCGTTTTAAAGAAAATTGTCTTTCCCTAAACACTAGTACACTACACCCCAGATAAGAAAAGGATCACCTTTGGAATTTTGTCATATCTATGGTACTTGTTTCATTTATTTTGAAGATACTTTTCCTTGGATGATTTTTGTTTTTCTTCTGATTGCAGACTACAAAGCGGACAGTTCCATTCCTATTTGTTAGGGGAGATGGTGTGATATTGGTTTCTCCACCGCTGAGGACTGCATAACATGGACTGATGATGAACTATGTAATCGTTTTAATGACAACTATCACAAAAATTCTATAACTTCTTAACTAGTGTCCTCATTCCTTATGATATTAGACTATCCTCAACATGCATGTTTGCTAGTGTTTTCTGCTGAACATTCAATTTTCCTGTTCTCTTTTTAGCATGAGAATCATGGAATGCTCATGAACAAGAGTTATGGCAGCTTGGAGCTGTTGTTACATAGAAGTGGCTCCATAAGCTTAAGCGCCAATGATCCTTGATTTGCTATATTTTCTTTGTTTGCTTCTTTTTTTTTTTTTTTTAACTTCCAAGTTCTAGTTACATTGGAGATCTTGAACCTGGGATGTTTGATTAGGTATATGTGTGTTGTATTCCTTCAAAGTTTGTAGACTTCCTGAATCCTAAGTTTGGTTTAGCTTTTCCCCAACTCAAAGCGTTTTTATGGTTTACCTTTTTAAAAATAAAAAAAATCAAATACTTTTTAATTTTTTTTAACAAAAACAGTTTTTTTGTGTGTGAAAGATTTTGTTATATTTAAAAAACTTGTTATCTAAATATTATTAAAAAGAAATTTAGTGTGAAGAATGTCGAAATATAACCGTGTTATGCGTGATTTGGATGATGCGTCTGTATCCCCCTCCATTTGAAATCCCTCTTAGTCTTGTTTAACAAATGTTAGCCACTTGGCAATGAAGGATTTAAATGGATCAGATTAAAACACTGACAATTAGCATTTTTCCTAACAAAACAGAATAAGTGATGGTCAACTAAATGTTTGAAAATTATAATTTATATTTTATTTTAACTCTTTTTTTTTGGTCGATTCTTTTCTTATAACTCCTTTCTCATGAGTAAGAGGCGCCAGGTATGAATAAGTGAAATCATGTTAATGTTTGTTTGATATTATGTGATTGCTACGTTTAAATTACAAAAAGATATTTTTAAAGATTTCTGCTCTCCCCTTGACCAAAATATTCATGCTCTAGTTAACTAACGCAAGTGTAAAACTATGCGTTACTTAACTAACGCTGCGTCACTTAAGATGCACACGTGTAAAAACTGCGTGAGTTAACTCACGCAAAGTGTTAACACATGTGCGAGTTAACTCACGCTCTACTGATATATCAATACAACAATAAATGTTGTACTGATATGCTTTAATTGCAAAGTGTGTCACTAATGACTCGTAATCTTTACACGCTCATAATTGAACTGAATTACGCCAATTTAACAAGATTATTGGATAATACGACATAATCGATCAAAATTGCACAAAAACATCGTTTTTCTCACAATCACATAATCACACATAACGATCCAAACGGTCCAAATTACACAAATTCGCCGGTAATGACCCGTAAGCACTTAAACACACTTAATGACACGTAGACGATCCAAATTACACAAATTTGTCCATAAATTTCTAAAATTACATAATCTCACATAAGCGGTCAAAATTACTCAAATTCATCGTTAAATTACATAAACACAAATTCATTAAAATTCAACAATGCGGACACAAATTCGGAAAACATTACACTATTACAATTAAAT
>Ga0315913_1000865_pt1 | contig 30223 bp, 12 predicted proteins | sample MpolsnodulesMG_FD_207736 | JGI IMG/M metagenome (GOLD analysis project Ga0315913, IMG submission 207736) | Medicago polymorpha root nodule microbial communities from Los Angeles, California, United States - small nodules | ecosystem: Host-associated > Plants > Roots > Nodule | place: USA...
AAATATAATAACTTGCAATTGAAGTAAAATAGTTCTAAAAGAAAATAATATTTAAATAAAACTAAATCAAATCTAAATATAATAAACTCAAATAACATATTAAAAATACTAATTTATCGACTCATCACTAATCAACTTATAAATTTCTATAACACTAACAACCTCCAGGAATTGGAAGAGTGAGTTGACATTGTTGAACAATAAATTTAATTCCACTTTTATAGAAGATGCAAAGTGCCTTATACCTCACTCTTTGCATTGTTGCTTGACACACACTTCCATTCCTTATCGTCAAGCTCATTTGCTCATGAAGGAAGATTTCCCCTCTCTTAAAATAGTTTTATGTTTTTTTTTCTTTCTAAGATTGCGCGAGTTCAGAGTCCCCTACATCACTAGAAGAGTTTAATAACAAAGCATTGACACTCTAGGAGTCAGAGTGAAGATCACTTTCCTAAGGGTCCTTCCATTTCCACTATTTGTTACTTTTACAATAACATTAACCATAATTTTCAATTTATAACTATTTGTTGATTCTTGTCAACAAAAAAAAACTATACTCCACAAACTCTGAAAAAGATTGCCAATCACTTCCATTTCTCATGTGTCCCTATGGCAAGGGAAAGACGTCTATTCTTGAAATAAACTATAAGTAACCTTGCTTAGAAATTTATCAACCACTATCCTATTTCTTCTAACAAGTTTCTCACATTTCAAGGTGATCAAACAATTTAATCATGAATTCTTCATCATTATCTAAAGGAGAATATCCATATAATAATTGAACAATTTTAGGGCGTATAACATTTCTATCAAAAATCTCACCGTCTGTTGTTTCCCACCAGAATCTAACGAACATGGTGAAAGATTAAGTCCTAGAACAAAAACATAAACTAACCGGGGAAGGGTTGTTCGTATTTTTTTAAAGTTACGACAGTACCATTTCCTCTATGAGAATAAATCTAGGGAGAGACATAGATGCATATCTTCAAATCCTATCCAACTACTACAACCCACTTGATTCATGCACCCTTGTTTGGGATGTTGAGCTTTGCATGTGAAGTATCAAACTAATATAGAAAGGAAGGAATTGGGTTTGAAAAGAATTGGGCATCTTGAATTAAAGCTTTAGCATTGATAATGGCAAAAATTTGTTCACAGCTTATGTTGGTTTTGGATTTTCTATTTTAGTTCATAAACAACCAAGTATTTGTGTGGTCACTAACAGTCATCTGTCACAAACCTGAACTCTGTCAATTTAAATACCGACATATAACAGCAAATACAAATCAATAATGATTGGTCTTGGAGTGTTATTTTACTTTTAAAAATTTCCAAAACGATTTACCTAACAGTAAGCAAGTACAGGATAACCTGAGGTGGTGAGATATTTTGTTACTTTTCTAATTCCAGACCAGCATTCCTATTTGAAAAAGTAAAAATATTGCAGTATACACAGTGATAATTACTGATTAAACAATTTCAGGAATACATCATAAAACCAACTGAACCAAAATCCAATTGAAACAAAAACCATGCTATATTACCATCCTAAAAAAGAAAACCAATGTGCAAGTTCTCATGAGTCGTGTCCTTTCTTTTCCCCCTTCTTCTGGTAAATCTAATCCAAAGTGAACCTCAAACAAGGGTATCTATCTCTATTTATCAAAATTCATGTAAAGCATCTTCCAATGGAGTACACCGAAAAATCACAAGAAAGTAATCATCTACATCAAAGCTCTTTGTCGATTTGGCTTCTGAAGAATTAGCACATCACTAATCATGAGTTAAAACAGCGACAACTTCCCAAGAAAACGAAAAAACCTCAAATACTCCATTTGTTACGCATCCATCTGTATGCTCCTAACTAGACTTCAGTTAACCATCTGCACACTGAATTTGAAATGGAACTGTTTTAAGTTTTTTTTTCCTAAGAATGAAAATACAATCTCTATTGTTTAACAACTGAAACCAAATTATTAGAATAAAAACGATCTATATAAAACATCTGCTGCATTTGGTATCATTAGAGGTAACTGGAAATTGGACAAAAATTATATAAATACCAGAAAAATCCAAAGTAGACATTAATATATGCACACCATTTATTTCAGTTTCACAATAGATAACTTCCATGATGACTTGTCACAAGCTAACATAGAACAACAAATGTTACATAATATTTTGTTCCAACAGTAAACTAGTGACTGTCTTAAATAGAAAGATGTCAAGTGATAACACAGCCCTATGACAGTTCTAAACCACAGATACCTACCTTGTATGATGCCTCTCTACTGCAAGCAGAACTAAAATAAGATTTCATAGATGGTACATCTATGGACATTGTTTATGAGCAAATAATTGACAGACTGCTTGTAAATGTAAGGAGAGCACCAATGCACATCAAACACACATGTAAAGGAATAGGATGCTCTTAATGCATACCTATTGCACTTTCTTTTCTTTGCTTGAACGATTTGGAATAATGCTCAAAACAATCCTGTGAATCTTTTGATACTGTGGGTGAATAATCCCATGTACCACACAAATTTTCTCATCAATTCGATCCTGGTACTTGTCATATGCCACAGGAAGAGACAAGCTAAGAAGAACACCTGAAATGTTCATTACAGAAATATTAAAACCAAACTTACGCAGAGAGAATTTCAGAAACATATATAAGAGCACATAAAAGCTACAGAAGCATGCAACTTACATATGTAGATCAAAGTCAGGAAGTTAAACAGACTACCAATATAAGATATTGTCAACAACACCCCAACAACCTGATTCACCAAGTTCATACAAACAAGTGTCAATGTAAAAAATGTCTATACTCGTCAAATCCATGGAACTCAACATAAACAAAGAGAAGAAGCAGATACATCCCAGTACCTGTGCACAAAGAAACAAATTCCTGTTGATTGCTATATCATGTGCAACCGACAAAGCCTGATTTAGCCAAATTTGCAGTACATCAGAAAGCTTCGCAATAGTTTTCTCCGAAATCTCCAGATCAGGCAGTGGAGGAAGCGGTCTGTGACAAAAATAAAATAATTTCAATCATAGGAAGTATAGACTTATAGTAACAGATCTAAAAAATTTCTTTCTGTATAACATGTATAATAAAAATGATTTAATTCATATACACTGTCAGTTTAGATCAAAAGAAAATTTACATGCACTGTCAGTTTAGATCAAAAGAAAAGTCGCACACATGATCGATTGTGATTTACTTTTTACACTGACAATGCTTGAACATTAATTCATGATAAAATCTCTTCCTAATTCTATCTAACAGTCTCATAGTTGTTTCATAAGCATCAAGAATCAGTCGTAGAACACTTAACATAGCATCTATATGCACTAATTTTCCCTCAAAAGAGATTAATTATAAATTTAGGTGTGAACAGAGAATCTTGATGAAAACACAAAATGATAATGAAGAAATGAAATACCTATTAAGAAGATTAGCAGCTTTCGCCCACAGAAACAGAATCACAACAAGAAGCAATATCACATTAGCAACAAACGATAAGAAATTGTAACCGGCTCGCTCGAAAAGATACCACAATGTGGTTGCAGAAATCAGCAACGTAACTCCTCCACGCCAATTCTTCCATAGCAACACATCAGCAACTAAACGCAAATCAAATAAGAAATTAGTCAACTCCGATTTTGTTTTCAAGATAGAAATCAATCGCATGAATCGAATTATAAACAAGATCAATTGTAAAGTGTAAGTAAGAAAACTAAAGGATCGGTATAAGATTGAAAGAAATCGGAGAGAGAGAGAGAGAGAGAGAGAGAGAGAAGAAGAAGAAGAGAACCTAAGCCAGAGCCGAGAGCGTGATGAACGGAAATTCGTTGAGGTTCAACCATGGCGATTGGGGGATTTTGTGGTGGTTGCAGAGTCGCGAGTAACGACGAGATGTTAAACGTAGAGAAGGAGTGCGGTTAGAGTTACAGTTACGGTGGCTATTTCTTTCTTCTTTCGGTTTTGGTCATCTACTGTTCGCTGTTCATCACTGCTTACAAGAGGAAAACAGAAAACGACATGCTCATTCATGGGCCGGGCTTTTCCGGCCCAATTGTTGTAATCTATGCTTAAGACTATCAATTTAATCTGCTAAACAATATAAATATAAGTTCCTTCCCTCAAAAAAAAAAAAAAAATATAAGTTCCTCTAAACAAATATAAATATAAGTTGACTTAGTTGGTAAGTTGTTAATACAACAAATTCATGATTTGTTATGATGTATCTTTGTATTGACAATATCTACCTTTAATTTGTTAATTAACAGTTGATATTAGTCATTTTACACTATTTTGGAGGAGTTGGATCCATTTTATAATAACAGTATTTAGTTATTTAGTTATTTTTTATCATAATTTTGTAGTAAAAAAGAATATGATGTGTTTTGTAATTTTAATTACTATAAACAAAACTAATTCTTAAACCCAAACTAAACTTATACCGTTATACGGTTATACCACTGGCAATTATTTATCATGAGGGAAAAAAAAGGTAAAAGAAGAAAACATAGTTCTACAGGGTGCGCTCATGGAGATCAGCTTCAACTTCAAGGAACCTTCTACAATTTCAAGCGTAATCATGTCATGAAACTAAAGGCATCAGGCATGGAACCTTCTACGGAGAGAAAAACCTCTCACCTAAAATAGTGCTGCACATTGTGTGATACGTGTATATACTTGGCTCGCTTTTCAGTAATTTTTATTCTTTTTGGTATGAAGGAAGGGATATGTCCCAAAACAAAAAACTATATCTATCTCTACCAGGAAAAGTTAAAGAAATCCCTATACTATCATGCTCCCTTTTTGGTGTAAGAACAATATTTGCTTCCCAGCAGTAAACATGTTTCCAATAGATCTCCCTTTGAATCATCCTCCAATAAGGGTGAGAGGCATTACTCATTAGGAACCAAATGTACAAGAGTCGAACAGTCGCCATTTCCACAAGAAGTCTTACAAACTCCATTATTCCAAGCAAATTTTCAAGCAGTAATCAAGACCCAGAGCAAATTTTAGAGAACCTAACAAGCCATTGCCCATCCTTACTCCACATAACTCCACCACAGGAAACATGGAGACAACTATCGTAAACTGAACCATCCACATTAAATTTAACCCAACCACACTGAGGGTTGCCGTCTTTAATAGAAACTATATATTTTCCACTTCAATCATGCAAGTCGGTCGTCCTGCATTGCAATGATTTCAGTTGCCTTCCACTTTGCCTGAGAAAAGACAGCAGCAATATCCGACTTTGCAGAATGAAAAACCACTTGGTTCCTTTGGAACCATATCCCAGAAAGGATAAAGCCAAAGGAAGACATTGAGTGCTGCCAATATATTAGTCTGCATCCAGTCATGAATATTTAACAACAAAATCTGGATGCACGAAGGGACAAAATGCTGCCCAAACTGCTTGAACCGTACAAGTTACAACAGTCCCTAAGGACGTCAATCATAGTTTAGGTAAATTGATTACAGAGGGAACTAAGGTTACATACCACTCCATGTCAGAAAACCATTTGATTATCTCGATCATTCATTCTAAAAAACAATGACTGATATTTTAACACATAAATTTATCATACATAGTATTAATAATCGATTTTTGATCAACAATTAAGACATCTCACTCTCTCAAAAAATTTTTTAAGACATCTCACTTTTCCTCCAAAGTAAGAATTCTACAGAAGTTTACGTTGACACTTAACACATTGGAACAGCCACATAAAGATTTGTGAGGTTTACCGTTTACTTTTGTACTACACGGTTCCACACATCTAGTGCCAAGCTCAGTACTGAATTTTTCTAATAAAAGCTTGTAATACTTAGTAAGTCGGTTGCCTTTAAAATAATCATCATTATAGGATTTGATTGCATTGTCTCAGAACACAGTACCTTACAACTCACGTATAGGATACAAATAATAGAAACCCAAGTCATGACTGTGTTTTACCTTAAGTCAGATCACCTAGCTTAATTAACTTTAACCAAATTTAAAAAACTTTGCGTACAACATGTGCTTGTTTCAATGTACTGCCTCCTCATCGTTATCAGAATCACCATCATCTGAAGATTGTTCTTTCTCTTGCTGCTGTTCTCCATCACTCGTTTTGATCTTTTTCTCCTTTTTCCTTTGCTTTTTCTTTTGACGTTTAGCTCTCTTCTTTGCTGTGCGTTCCTCGGCAGCTTTTAATCTTTCCTCCCTTCTCATAGCAAATTCTGCCAGTTCTTTCCTTCTTTGGTAGTCAACTTCCATCCTAGCAAGTCGATCTTGCTCCTTGCGCCTCATCTGCCGATACTGTTGAAAACAGAATTTGAAGAACAAAAATACTTAGACATATGAAAAAGCCAAACTTCATGTGTTAAGTAAATGCACTATGGTAACGCTTGGTAAAATTGAGCATGGTAGAATTGAGAATCCTTAAAGAGTGCCCTAACCCAAAACAAAATAGTGATGCATTTTTATTATTTTGAAAATGGTTGAACCAATGAGAAAAGAAAAGAACAAGCTGAGAGCTGTCCTATTCCTGTCCCAAACTCCGAGTGTCAATTCAAAAGTGGATCAGAAAAAACTCCACTATCCATATTTACACGCCACCCAAATAATCAGAGATTCCACGAATAGATGAATATCTTGAATCATAATCATACAATTAAGGACAGGTCATCTCAATTGCAATATAGGATACACTTAACACGAATTATGAGGTTCAAAGACATACCACTTAAAAACAAAAACACCTAGTAAGGATAACCCCCTAAATTATTCTGACAAGTTTGTGCATAAAACAGTTGCACTATGAATAAAATTATGTTACGGCCATAAAATCAAGAATTATTCAATGAAAGTAGCCATCACGACAATCAGTTTACATCCAAGTCCAATAACCAAATCTCTATGATTAATTTCGTCACGGAGGCCAAATTCATTCTAACACATTGAACAACCCCCACTCCCCCCTCTCACCTTCCACCCACAAACATGAAGCTAATTGAACTTCCACAGTTCCACTAAGGGAATGACTTGTATAATTTATTTAGAATCATCTCATAACATACAGAATGTCATGATACTATTATAAAAGTAACTTATAATATGTTCATGAGTTACTTTCAGGTCGTTTTAATAAGCTCTCTATCATAAAGAAACACTTAATTGAATATGAAAGTAATTCCATTAACAAGACATCCTCTCATCACCACCATATTGATATATTCTAATAGCAACACAAGATGATTTGACTGCAGCAGTATCACTTCACATTATTTAGTTACTTTATATGAATCCAAAATCAGGGCATGATAAAACAACAGCTATATCCACACAAAAATGCAAGACTCTGCCTAATGAACCTTAATCAATTACTGTTTCCATTTAATAGATCCTTAAGATGAAGTTGTAGTACAAAACCTACAAGCACCAAGAAGAGATCTCATTGAGACAATTCATCAAACAATTTCCATACACGCTCGTAATTGTTAAATCATAGTTACCCTAATAGTGATGATTATTTTTACCTGGTGGAAATCGCCGGAGCCAGAACCAGCAGAACTACCGGAAGTATTGCTGACACGGACGGGGACATTGTCGATGATACGTCGGAGCTTGATTTCCAAATCCTCCTCTTCCTCCTTAAAAACAGGAGGAGTATACTCTACTATCGCATTTGATGACGGAGGTAGGGGTGGTTTCGAGTTTCCCGGCGCTAAGGCCAGCTGAAAGTCACTGTCTTTGGGTTTACCCGTCGACATTTTGGGGATTTTGTAAAACCCTAACTTTTTTCAATTCAAAACGAAACCACTGATTTACCGCTACGGTTGAGTTTTACTTCTACACGTCGGAGTCGGACACTATTCCAAACACCTGTTAGCTGCGGCAATCATCTGTACGTTTTCCCCTGATTGCAAAATCCGGATTCTGCTTCTTCAATTAGAGCGGATTGGCTTCTCCAATAAAATAAAAGAGTAAAAATATCATTCACCTTATAAAAATAAAAATAAAGTTTTTTTTTTCTTCATAAAGTATATCAATGCAAATTCGTTAAAAATAAAATGATAATTTTACGAGCAAACTTGCAATATAATGTTGATAGCATAAAGCATTAAAGTACAACGACACCGAAGTTATTGATTGAATCTGCACTGCTGATCTGATAATCTGAATCGAATAAATGTCAAACAACACCGCACAAAAACGACGAACAAACTAACATTGCATCAAGACAACGAAATCACAATTAAAAAACAAAATATATGTGAAAATCACTTATTTCAATAAAAGAGAGAAACGAGTTAGAGGAGTTATTTTGAGTCAAAAATTGACTCTAAATCATTCTTCTTCTTTAATGAATGAAAGAGAAGAAATTAAAGTTTTAATGACAACTTACAAGAAAAAGAGAAAAGAGAGATACTAGACTATTTTAAAAAAAAAATTCAAATATGAACAACTCAATTAAGAATTGAAATCAGCAATTTTTTCACATGACTCAATACTAAACTCACACATTTTTGTATTTCGACGTCTAAAAGTAAATATAAATTTAACCAAATAATTTGACTCAAGTAATTAATAAAATTAACTAAAGAAGCGTTTGAAAGAACTCATATTTAATTTTTGGATGGATAAATTTTTAATCAAAGTATGCTCAAATTGCATAATGAGACTCATGAAGCATTGTAACCAAATTTTTTTTTGCATAATGAGAACTCATTTTCTCCGAACAATTGAAGGTTATTAAAAAAAATAAAAATCGTAATCTTACGATCAAAGTGAATAAAGGGTCATGAGCTATGAAACCTGGATACGAGATACGATACGGATATGATACTGCACCGATACGTCGATACGGAAAAATTTCAAAAATCAAGATACGATACGGTTGGAATACGTTAATAAAAAATTATATAATTAAATGTACAATATAATTATAACCATTTTTTTAATATGCAATTATATTAACAAACAAAAGAAATCAGTCATAGGCTCGTAGCACATCAACATAAATATAAATAATATCGACGATTAAGAGAGTGATGATTAGTCAATTACATACACAATATATCCCAAAAAAAGCACTATTAGTACTATACTATATCCAAAATGAACATTGTTAGTGTTATACTATATCGATCCAAAAAAGAATACATCACTACTCAAGAGTTAAGTTATTTTAGTCAACATTAATTAGGAAATATCGGTGCAGGATAATTATCGAATACTCTCCTAATAAGTATCGGAAAATATCGGATAATTATTTTAAAAAAATAAAATTTAATATTTGAATACTCTTCTGATACGTATTAAGAAGTATAATGGGTGCAGCAGGGCTTCACAAGTGTCATGAGGCAATTAGAGTCGGCCCAAGTTAACATAGTGGTTTTTTACATTTCAGTCCTTGTTCATCTCTGATCTGAGTCCGAAGCAAGGTACCGGAGAGGGAGAGAGAAAGAGACACAGATCGCAATTCATCTTCACATCAAAACGAAGAAATCAAATTAACAAAAAAAATAAAAAATCTTCGATCGTTTCCGTAGCTGAAACGGATCGAATCGAACGAGCAAAGATGTTACCAACAGTTTCCAAAGGACGCTCTTCTTCTTCTTCCTCTTCATCTTCCTCTCGACCCAATTCCACTCTTCTTCCTTACCTCCGCAGAATTATCAAGGTACCCAACTGATCTCTTCATTTCTTCATCTTCTTCCCTTAATTTCGCTAATTCAGTTCAAGATCCGATTCCCCATTTCATTGCAAATGCTGTTGAATTGTGGCGCAATACCGTTGTAGTTATTGTTCATAAATGAAATGACATCCCTATATCGTAATATTATAATTATAAACCATAGGATTGATTAGATTGACCCCTCGTGATTACTTGAGCACTGTGAAACTCAGAACCGCTCAGTTCATGAATTATTGAGCACTTATCTTTTTTTGTTGTTTACTTTGTCAAAACATTTGCCAATAAGAAGATGTGAGAATCTGGAAGTGACCCATTTTGATGGAGAGAACATGGTATGGATGGTGCTTTTCTGGGAATAATGGAAAGAAAGAAAGAAAAAAAAAATCTTTTGCATTTTCATTCTTTTGAAAAAAAAATGCACACAATTGTTCTATTATCTTCTTTTTTGTGTGAACCGGGTATCCCTTGCGCGCAACTGCCAAGACTAATCCCTCGAGCCGGGTAGGACTGCAACGGGTGACAAAGTTCTCCCTCAAGAGATTTAACACAACTGCATGCCCGTTGCTGGATTCAAACCCAGGACCTCTGGTTAAACTGGAAGAGATCCCTTACCATCTCATCCTTGTGCTCTTGGGCAGTCTATTATCTATTTGTTAGCAAGTAAAGTTAACGCAAATTTTAGAAAATGAAAATAGAAAATATTTTCACTAAACAAAGCCTTAATATATTGGATTATAATGTTTTGAATGGTGTGTGTGTGTGTGGTGGATGGTGTGCTATGTATGGTACGGGTTCAAAAATAATAGTCTCATGCCCCAATGGTGTAGGGAATACAAGAGAAAGTGTGAGGTACCATGGAAAATAAAAGAAAGGCATAATGTAGAGGTGAAAATCGTAATATTCTCATTAGGAAAATTACCCTTAGCTGGTGTCAGTTTTACAAGTCAAAATTTTGAACATAATTTTGTTTTCTTTTCAATTTGGTATGGAGGTTGCTGATCTAGTGCTGAGACTGGTACTACATATGTTGTCATAGATACACTAGAGTGTTGACCCTGTGCTATGCAATTTACTTATTATTCTTTTACTATTTATTTGCTGTATTTTTTGACTCAGGTGATTGCTTCATTTCCATTTTCGTTCTCTCTAATTTCATTATTCATTGTAGTGGCAACAAATGGATGTTGAATACACTTTTTGGCAAATGCTTCATCTATGTACGTCACCAAAAGTTGTGTAAGTATATAGAAATCATCTTCTGTTCCATCTTTTTTTTAACATCAAGACTCACATTGTTACCATGATCTCATGCAACAACAATATGAGGCCTATTTTATTTGATTAAATGTACCACCAAACGCATGGCCATAAACTGATGGTTGGTACTCACCCAGTCACCCCTTTGGTCGTCTATGTGTTTGGTGTTTTGAGTGACTGCTTCTCTGATTGCGTTTTTCGTACATTTGATATGGAACTGTGCAATGGATGCAGCTATCAGCATACAAAATATCACAAACGTAAGTCCACTTCTCACGAATATCTGTATTGTTTTGATTTATTGGTACGTGTTTTAAACAGGGTTTGGTCAGTGACGTTTGTTGAGGAGGTTCTGTTTTACTAAGTCATGTTACGTATGTAGCCTTTATCTGCAATTAATTATCCACAGTGCACTATGGTAGTTACATTTAGCAGAACGTGTTCGCATAGAAAATAAAGGGGAACTAAAAGATTAGTTAGAGAAATATCTTGCATAAATTGGAGGAAACACGGATAGAGGGGAATAATGATGGGTTTCTTTTTAATAATTTGACACAGTTCACATTTCTTTCAAGAAAAAAAATCCATTTAAATGTTGCAGTTAATTCTTTTGATAAGGAGCTCTAAGGAACTTTGGCTTATTAGGCTTGTACATGAAGTCATGAACTTTGTTTGGTGATATGTAAACTATACAGTGTTTCAGGAAGATGAAAAGCTGCAAGTTTTATTATATTTATATTAATGACGCATTTGCTGTTTTCAACATGTTTTTGATTGATTTTCTTATTTGAAATTAGAAACCAAGAATCAATGGGCACGCGATGACCCTGCATTTGTTGTGATCTGCAGCCTTCTTTTGGCTGTTGCAACTTTGGCGTATTGTGCAGCGTAAGTTTCTCATGCATTTTGGCGGCAATGGTTCCTCATGATTAGATGACTAGCTAAAAATAAAAATACTTTACATTTGTAGAACAACCAGGAATATATAACTAGTGTGATTCTTTGTAGCTCATATATTTAGTGGTAGGGTTGTTGTGAAAACGTCCATTCTTATAGAAACAGGTTATCACTTTAAACTTTGGAATGTGTGAATTTTATTTAATTGTGAATATTGGACAGTTCTATCGGACAGCAGTCAGACCGGCAATGTTGTATGGTACGGAGTGTTGGGCGGTTAAGAGCCAACACGAGAGTCAAGTAAGAGTAGCGGAGATGAGAATGTTGCGTTGGATGAGTGGTAAGACTAGACAAGATAGGATTAGAAATAACACCATTAGAGAGAGAGTGGGGTAGCACCTATAGTACAAAAGTTGGTAGAAAATAGGCTTAGATGGTTTGGACATGTAGAGAGAAGACCCGTAGATGCCGTTGTAAGAAGAGTAGATCAAATGGAGGAGAGTTAGGTTAAAAGAGGTAGAGGAAGACCTGGGAAAACTATTAGAGAAACCATTATAGAAAGGATTTAGAGGTCGATGAGTTGGATCCAAATATGGTTTATGATAGAACACTATGGCGTCATTTGATCCATGTAGCCGACCCCACTTAGTGGGATAAGGCTTGGTTGTTGTTGTTGTTGTTGTTGTTGTGAATATTGAACTGTAGTTTTAGTGTAAATTGACTGATTGTTTACATTTTGTTTAGATTTTTTTTATTTTGACGCCCTATTTAGTTCATGAAGTGCCCCTCTGGGCATCTTCTAACATTTTATGTTGTAATTTTCCCATTCATTTTCAGGTATGACCATAGTTCTGGCCATGCACTTTTTGTTGTCTTCTCAGTGTTACTATTCCATTTTCTATTGACTGGCATATTTCTGGCAACTTTTTGCTGGTAAGGCTGCTTTCTACTGTAAATTATTCATCCTTTTCTTCAAGTCATTAGATTTTGATAACAAAGCTGATGTATACGTTTTGACCCATATATTCTCCAGGTTCCTAACTAATTCTTATCTTCGAGAAGAGGCTCCAAACAGTTATGTGGTTGAACAGCGTGTTGAATGGTAAGATCAAGAATGTTCTTGCCAGTTTTCATTATGTTGACTCATTTTAGTTGTATGCATGTTCAATTTTCAGAGCACGCACTACTATTTGGTCAAATGTTATTTAGGAAAGGCTTATTTTAAATGTTTGATTATGTTAATGAGCACACAGAGTGTACTTGATCACCTTTTTCTTAAAATTTAATGATTAATTTCCAATTGCTGATTATATTTTTTGTTTTCCATGGAAGGATGTATGCGTTTGATGTACACTGCAACTCTTTCTTCCCAATGTTTGTTTTGCTATATGGTAATTTCTGTCTCCTCAGTTAGTATGAATTGTTAGGATGTTGGTAGCTAAAACATCATGAATTTAAGTGGTACTGATATCTGGTCTTTTGGCAGTGATCCATTATTTTCTATCTCCTCTATTGGTGGCTCATGGTTTCATTCCAGAATTGCTATCAAATCTATTATTCATGGTGGGAGCTTCATACTACCATTATCTAAATTTCTTAGGTTATGATGGTAAGGCTCTCACTCTCTTTTCATTTAGATCGTAGAATATATTGCTAGTGTGTTGTATCCTTGGGTGTGTCTGCTGTCTCGTAAACAATGTCTTATGGCTATAAAGGATGGGTTCCGTTACTTAGATCTTGGTAAATGTGTTCATTTGCAATGAATATGTTCTTATTGTTTCCAATTAAACTTTTGAAGCATCAGTGATTTTGCTTTCTTGCATATTTGCACCGAGTATTGTTTCTGGTGTTTTTCTAAAATCCCTTTGGAATGAGAACGCATGTTAAAGTTCTTGGTAAACTTGTTTCCCAAATATGTATAGCTCTGAATTGTATGGTTTTGAATAACATTAAATTGATTAATTGATTGACATCTGTGGCTGTAGTTCTGCCCTTTTTGGAGAGGACCACCTTTTTCCTGTATCCAATTGGTGTAGTAATCGTCCTTTCTCCAATTTGTAAGTATTTAATGTGCATTCCATTTGTTTTACATAATCTGTTAATATTGCATCCAAAGTCTAAACCCAATTTCTTATTTTCAGTGATTTTGAGCGGCTTCAATCCTTCTAGATACTTTATGAACATATATTTCAGCCGACAAATATGATCACTCCAGCTAAAACTTTTGACCAGTCTGTGTCCTGTTGAGGTTATGAAGTAATGGAGGCTACAACATGAGAAGGCTTAAATGGAAGTTTGTTTGTTTGTTTGACGAACGCAATACCCCCGGAAATGCATCATTGTAGGCCTTCTACTACTATCAATCGAAGTTGAACTGTAGTTAGTAAGTCAGTGTAGTCATTGTATTTTTTACAGTTATTGAATAGAATTTGTTCAAATGAATACACTCATTGTACTAAAATTTCTTTGTCAACTCGGCATCTTTCTTCCCAACAATCAATATATTCTTTCATGAGGCTAGATACTTGTTGTCTGAATGAAAAGAGTTGACTATACATTTGTCCCTATCACTGCATTGCATATGCATTCATGGTTAACTTCTTTGAGTAGTCATTAGAAGCTACATACCAATAACAAAGTCATGCTCCATCCGGAAGTGGGAAGAAAATAAGAGAGGATACTGTAGAAGCTGAACAGAGGATTGCGTGAATAGAAAATGGATGTGAAGCAAACACAAAATAAAATGAATAATTAATATAATTATTTTCAGCTTGATGAAATAATAAAGTGGATGGATTTAGAAATTTTTACAATACGTCAAACCATAAGTGACAAAATAATGACGTTAATTTATTACCCTCTACAAAAAAAATTGAAGACAATTTAACATCTATTTTACAAAAAAAATTGAAGACAATTTAACATCTATTCATTATAACTGCACTTTACATATTTTCATATTATAAAAGGAGAAATGATATTTGTATAAACATTTTGTAACAACTCTCTCTTAGAGTATATCGTGTTCTTAGTCTATCTCTTCTCCCTCTTTTTCTCTCGATTGTTTTTGGAAATGATTTATGAACAACCGAGGTGACAACTAACAACATATTTTGATACATATGCATTCAGTTTTTCGTTAAACATTTTTACCGATCTCGATTTCCATGCACACCCACTTAAAGAGTAAATGATATGTGTTGTTGCAAATGGTTGTCCCGGTCAAGTTGTATAAATATCACAACTCATTGTTTTTGTCCCAAAAGAAGAGAGAGAAGATATGGCTCTCTCAAAAATTGTCCCAAAAAATAGTTGTATACATATGAAATATAAATATAAAGTAAGTTATGTTTGGTTCAAGTTCAACAAATGAGATGAGAGGTGGAGGTTTTAATGGAGTGTAGGAGAAAGGAGGGAAGATGACTGATTTCAAAATGCTTTTTCTTTGGTTTGATGATGAGGGAGAGATATTTTAATGAAAGGAAAATGTAAATTTTCATTTCCACCCTTATAATATTTAACTTGGTAAATTTTAATTTTGATCCCTCTATTTCATCACGCCCACAAAAATGATTTCTTTTTTAATCAAACTTTTTGGTCAATCAATTATATTGGTCGTAACTTTGGTCTCAAACCAGATTTTTGGCTTAAAAAAGCAAATTTTGGCCACCAAAAGGGATGATTTATTGCTTTAATTTTGAAATTTGAAGATAAATACCTCTTTTGGGGTAAAAAAATCACAATTTTTTGGGTCCAATTTGCCTTTTTAGGGGTTAAAAATACTGGAGAGACCAAAATTACAACAAATGTGGTAATTGAGAGATAAGTTAGATTTTTTTAAAAGAAAAATACCATTTTTGTAAGCATGATAAAATAATAAAATCAAAAGTACAACTAAACCTTGAACATAAAAGTATTTAAATCTAAATTTCAGTAAATGTTATCTTTCTTCCAAATCCCTCCACGGAGACAAGCTTAATTTAGTTTAGGAGAAATTTTAACCCCTCCCCTCTCCTCACACTCTCTCCAAAAAAATAATCAAGCTTCTAAAATTTATAATAATATATCTCCCTCCTTTTCTCTCTTCTCCCTTTCGAGTTCCGACAAAACATACTAAATGATAAATCAAAATATTAAGGCTTTTCCGTGCTCTCTATAGACTCAAATATATATAAAAAAAAATAAAATAATTTACACTCATTAAGAACAGCAGTCAAGTTGGTAAAAAAATAAAATAAAATAATAGCAATCAAATGCATTTACTTTTCATAATTTCATGTAAAAAATAAGATATATTATCAGCATACACCTGATTATAATGGTCATCTGATAACATTGAGAAATGAATGTCATGATGTTTTTATGATATTTTATTTTTGTTTATATTTGAGATCAATAAATTTATGCAATTTTTTGTTTTTAATCGAGTCCGGAGTAGAGTAGTATTTTCTTTACATAAATGAGAAGAATAAATACATGTGGCTCAACGCCCATTTAATCAATTTCTCTCTTTTCTTCGATGCAAAATCAATATAAGTTTTAGATTCGAAAGTTTTGGGTTTGAGCATTGCAGATATTTTGGAGAGATTTAAACTCCTTTGTGATTTTTTTTGGGCCATAAAGTTTTTCCTACCCTAAATTGAAATACCATCTTGTCATCCTAAAAAGATTTCAAAACAAGATTTCATAATTTCTTCACTTTTTCTCTCAAACAACTAACAATCCTAGCATTTTAGTTCGCTAACACACCTTAATAAAACCATTGGTCTTTAACTCTCTCTTTTATCTTATTTTATTTTATCAAACTTCTGAAAAATACTGGCTTAATACTTTTTTCTATCTATCTATACAATAATAGATTTAATTATTTATTACAAAGAGCGAAAAAGATGAAATAAGAAAAAGATAAAGGTACGTATAAAAAATAACAAAATTTATTAGCTTTATTCCCATGTGTGAAAAACTAAAGAGGACAATTAAAACGTAACCAAGTGATTTATCAAATATATTTTTTTGAAGTAACAAAGTGATTTATCAATTAAAAAGAGTAAGAAAGTGAGTATAATCACATACGAAGGAGCATAATCACATGCAACCTTCATCCCCTAAGCAATCATGAAAACAAAGAATATGAACCTTAAGCAATAATATTTGGGCATTTAGCATACGTGTATGGCTGAGACTTGAGAGAAAGTCCCAGTTTCAAATATTAGGTAAGCAGGTAAAGATTTGTCAAAGTAGGTAATGAAAGGTCAAGCAAATCCATCAACACACGACCAAAAGCAAACACGACTCTCATTCTCAAAAAAGTTGGTGAGCACACCCAACATATCCCTTTGTTTTTCTTTCCTTCTAATTTTTCTAATTATATTCACACAACAAAATCAACATTTTCAATGGCGAAATAGGAATTTTTTGTAACCATTGCTTTCATGAAAAATTGACATCACTGAATGGTGTGAAACCATAGCATAGAAAAGAGAGAAAATCCTCAATTATACAAACACAACAAGAAAATAATTAACTTGTCCACACTCTTCACGGTATTGTATGTGTTTTGTTTTGTATTACACTTTCACTCCTCAAATTTACTTCCTTTCACATCCACAACGAACCTATACCTCACATCATTCTTCTCCAATCTTTCAAAAGCTTTGTTAATGTAATCCATAGTCACAATTTCAATCATGGAAGTTAGACCCTTCTCTTTCCAAAACTCCAACATCTCCTCTGTCTCCTTCACGCTCCCAACAAAGCTTCCAGTAATTGACTTCCTCCCTACGCAACACAACATCAATAGATTAGAAGATATCATAAAATTTGGAAAAATCAAAAGCAAAAAAAAAAAGAAAAAAAAGAAGTTTAATTACTTTTAAGTTATTGAATTATTTGGAGATTTTCAAATATATCATTGAACTAAATTTTTGAATAATTTATGTGTAGGTCCCTAAGTTCAAGACCTAATTACAAGTTATTTAAAAGTTGAGAGACCAAATTAAAAAAATTAGTTTAAAATTACTAACAAATTTAGGATATGATTACAATTTTTTCAGTTCAATGAATAATTTTAAAATCTTCAATAATCAAGGGACCTATCCAATAATTAAGCTAAAAATCATTGATGAGGAAGAATAAGGTGGCTTTTACCTAGCATGACCATAGGTGTAACAAATTGAAGAGGGGTGTTAATAACACCCATCAAGATCAATTTCCCATCCATTTTGAGCAATGAAAGATAAGGCTCAAGAGGGTGACCAACAGGAACAGTATCAATGATGTAATCAAGTGAATCAGCAGCTTCTTGCATCCCAACAGTATCTGAGCTAACAAGATAATTGTCAGCTCCAAGATCCTCAAGTGCCTCTTTCTTCTTCTTATCAGAAGAACTAATCACAGTTACATGGTGACCTAATGCCTTTGCTACTTTCACTCCCATGTGTCCTACACCTCCAAGGCCCAATATTCCACCTCTTAGCCCAGGTGTTTTCAGCCCAAAATGTGAAAGTGGACTGTACACAGTCACACCTGCACACAACAATGGTGCAACTTGCTCTGGCGCCAATCCCTCTGGTATTTTCACAACAAATCTGACAGTAATATCCCCAAACACATAATCAGTTTAAAATTAACTCAGTAATAATATTCAAACATCTATTTTTTCTTACACCACCATGTTCAAAGTAAAAAAAATTTGGTCAATTCAACTACATAATTAACCACAATTGAACATATCTAAATTAATTATCTACTCAATTGAATTAATCACAATTGTTCATGTGATTAACAGGTGTGGAAAAAATTGGGTGTCCATGAAACATTTTTTAAACAAAATGATCTATATGTGTAGCGTTTGGATAAACAACTTATAAAATAAGTTATATCAATAATAAAAAAGTAAAATAAGATCAAACAATTTTCATATGAAGTATACACTGATTTGATAAGCTATTCAAGAGAGATGGTGAAAACATGCTTATGAAAATAAGTTGAAAATAATCCATTAACATGTCAAAAGATAAACTCAAATAAGTGGATCTAAACATACATCAAATTATCAATTTTTGAATAGGTTTTCAGAAATGCATAAAACGTGTGGAATTTAAATTGACACGGAAAATAAAAACAGTAAATGAGAAAATAATTTAAATTACTTTTGTTCAACGACGGTGGATTCAGCAAAGCCACCCTGAGTGATCTTGCCGTCAGTGTAAACATCATTGTAAGACCAGATCTTCTTGTTACAGTATTGCTCAATCTCAGAATCACATGCTCTGCAGCTTTTGCAGCAACCAACGAGAAGACCAACACCCACAATTTCTCCCACTTTGAACCTCGTAACATTTGAACCCACCTCTAGTACCTCACCAACCACTTCATGCCTGTTTTTCAAAACAATCATAAACTTTAATTAACGAACAAGAATTATTAAATTCACTTGCAAAACACGGACATATACACAAACACCGAACACATGCAAGTAATAATTTGATAGATGACATAATTATATGTGTACGTCGTATCAGACACCAGACACATCTTCAATTGATCAGAATTTAGAAGTTAACATACCCAGGAACCATAGGATAATTGGACATGCCAAGATCATTTTTGATTTGGTGAAGATCAGAATGACAGACTCCACAGTAATGAATTTTGATGTAAACATCATCCGGTCCTGTGTTTCTGCATGGTTTTAAGTATAACAATAATATTATATACTAATCGTCACAAAAAAACAAATATAAGCATATAATAAATAAATCAGATGACGTTTATTTACACACTAATCACCTGAGAGTGTATGTGTATGGAGTGAGAATTCCGGAAGGGTCTTTTGCAGCTAATCCTACTGTTGTTCTCTCTGCAACTTCAATGCTACCCATGTTTTTGTGTTCTCTGGTCTCAGAAGTAAAAACAAAGTGAGTGGGTTTGGTTAGTGGGTTGAGAAACATGCGTATATATAAAGGTGCTGATCAAGGGTAATCATCTAAGAATTTGGTGTGGGGTCACTTGGTGCGGTAGGTGAGAATCTTCACCGTTGATCAAGAAAGTTTGTGATAGGCACTATTCATTTGGTTGCATCTAATGGTCCATTAAAGCGATTTGGTGTAAAATAAAATAAACGATTCTTCAATTAGTTTTAATTAACTTTAATAGCTCCCTTTTAGTAAGTTAATCATGTTTTGGTTGCCTATTATCTAAAGAGATGTTTTTCAAATATGTTAAAGTTGATGACTTTATTGGCTTTATAGGTTTATACTTTAAAAATACGATTTTTCTGTGCGAGATTTGTAATCATGTTTTCGTGCATGTTTTCCGTCTTGTTATAAACTTATAATGTTTGTTCGATTGTATTGACAATTTAACTTCAATTCAATGAAGATTTAACAATAATTTTGACGTCTTAGTTGTTACACGTTTAGAAATGTGAGTGCTTCAAACACTTTAATTTCGTCATATTTGTAGGTTTTGTTACCCAGTGTGTCATAAATTTATTCATAGATTCGTTATTTTTAGTTTTAGCAAATTTCAATTTGCTCCTAATCGATGTATTCTATCAATTTAATTGAATGAATGCCATTATTTTAGTAAAAAAAATGACATTAATTAGTGTAGGTACCCTGTGCAATGCAGGGTTAGATAATTTATTTGAGTTACAATTTTTAGCATTTTTATGGAAAATTGTTTATCTCTAAGTATATATCATAATGATATATATTAAATCATTTAACTTTTATATAAATTTTATACAGTTGATTTATACGATGTAAACGTTTATTTTAATGTGAATTTTATAAAAAAAATATGTTTCTAAGAAAAAATTATTGAACGGTGTAATATCACTCAAATGTTACAACGAAATAATTTGATCTCTTCTCTTTTTAATTGGATTTATTTTTGTTTCTCACAACTTTTCTTCACCGAAGATATACCTCTTCCAGTCTAAAGTATTTGGTAATGTTGTTTAAGTTTTTCCTACAACCTATTAAGAATTCGGAAGAAAAAATGGATACATTTATCAATATGTATACGTCAATGGTCTATTTATCAACATATATGCGACTTAATCAATATTCCAAAGCTGCTTCGTCGTTTTCACTGAGAAAAATAAACCTGTGGCTGTACTACAGTACTTCTCTCTCGTTAGGTATTTGATTTGACGTGAAGTATTAATTTTCCAAAATACCGGCAACGGCAATTTAACAGTTTAAAGTTCAAACGGTAGGTGTTGATAGCTCAATTTCGGACGCGGTGTACATGAGGGCACCAATTGAGGCCATGTTTACACTCTTCCATGCCCAACCACACCCTACACGAAAACGATTCCATATTTTTGTTTGGAATTACCGATGGTAGAAAATTATTTTACATAATATTCAATGACAATTCATCATATTGTCACATAGACTCGTTATAAATCTTTATTTTATAAATGACCATTTAAGGTTGTCCATATAAAAAGAATAAGGTAAGCAACACACTCTTTTATAGATCAAATTTCATGAGTCCAATTAAATTTATGACAATCACATAATTTAGTAGGGTCATGTGAATATTTTCAAGAAAAAAAATGTGTTGAAAAATGTGTATCAAAGAGTGTGAAATTTGATATTGCATGTCTTCTTTTATAAAAAAATTTTAGTTAGTTTTTGGTGTTTTTTATTTTCTGAGGCATAATAAACTCTTAGCATTTCATTCAATATTAGTATCAATACAAATGGGAGAAGAGTAAAAGATACTAGGGTTAGACTAAAATACAGACGCTCTTGCGAGGTTGTGAACGATTCTCCTAGTTTGCCTACAGATAAAACTAGAGTGAAACTAGTATGATAAAAAAAGAAAAGACTTGTGACCCAACCTTTCTTTCTCATGTATTGGATTTACTGTTTGAAAGTCAGAGAATGGGCTAAACTTGAAAGCAATTGATTGTAGGATTGTACCGATCATTGTCAATTTTGTGAGTCTCTTTTAGGTTTTTTACAACTTATGTGATGCTTCCGTTTAGTTTCATGATTTTTTTTTTGTGTGTGGAAGAATTCACAAGTAAATAAGAAATAACCATTTACCTGATTTAGAATCTAACCCAAATGAATGTCATGAGTTTATGTTCTAGTGCAGTTAACTGAAATCGGATAACGAGGGTTTTAAATCAAATTTCAATGGATTTTACCTGTTAAAAGACATTAAAACTGGTAGACTCTGACCACCTTTTTCCTTTTTGATTGTTTATTATATATAAAATAAAAGTTCTGCTTTAAAATAAACATGCTACTTTTTAGATTTATTGAATAATTGATGTATTTTGTTTATATTCTAGACCGGATATATCAATTACTCAATGAATTTAAAAAAACAATTGTGGCCGTAAATAGTTACAATTGTTCAACTATACGTATTTAAAAATTGTAACTATACGTATTTCCTCTATAAAAAAACAATTATTCTTTATGTATCTATTAAGTTTCTCATGCTTTGTGGCCGTATATGCAACCATAGAATTTTCGTTCAACTCATAACTTACGAATTATCGACATGCTTGTAAGGGCGGACCTATTCAAGGAAGGGTGTGACAATAGCCACATCAGCTCATACCCTTTTTTTTATTTGTCCACTCCAACCATCCCAGCCCATCCGTATTACACACACTTTCTTTCATGATTTTTCTCAAAACACACCACCAATCAACCTCGTTTCCTTCTTCTTTCTAGCAGTGAACATGCACGCGCACAACCACCACCAACCAACCGTCACCTCTCCTATCTCAGCCCAACACCACCACCATCGACTCATCATCTATGTTTCCCCCTCCCTCTCAGCGACTTAGTAACTCTGTTTTCCTCCCCTCTTTGTGACTCATCATCTCCTTTCTCCTATAAGTTTTAGGTTAATTTTGAGATTGAGGTTGAGACTGAGAGTGAGTTTTAGTTACTAATACTATACTGTTGAAATTGTTTGAATTAGCTTTTGGTTAAGTTTTAGTTTTGGTCACTATATATCGACGAGAAATTCAATTGATGTATGTACTTAACTGGCCTAATACATATAGAATCCTAATACAAATATTTTCAAATTAAATTTTTGAATTGTGTTTATAATTTAAACAAAGAAGATTCATGTTTAAAATTAAAAACTTCATAAAAGAAAAAGGAAATACGTATAGTTACAATTTTTTGTTTTCTTTTTGGTGATTGATGTAAATAGTTTTAAAGATTTAGCATACCGGCATCTTTTCTCTTATTATTTTATTTGAATGGAAGTTCTCTCTTATTGCTAATTGAACTTGACCAATTTCTTGAATAATTATCATGTCGAATCTAAAGATCTCTCGATGGTGGTGATGATTGATCTTTTAGTGTATGATATTCGTCAATAGCAAGCTTCTCTAGAAGGGAGATAATGTACTTGCACACATTCCGACAATCAAGTCAGTAAGTACTGTGAGTGATAAAGATATTTAGGGTAAAAAAATGAGCGTATTTGGATCAATTCCACAAGTTAATATTTATGAGTAGGTTTAAGGTTTTTGGCCCTTGATCGGTTACATGGACAACTGCCATCAAGGAACACATGTAAGGATATTAGAATAAACCATCATTTGATCTGTTCTGATTGCTCCTGATCATCCTACGAGGTCTTTATCAGTGGTTTTTAGGGTGAGTCCATGCTATCACCCATCTGTGTATAAGCTTTTGAAGGGTACCTAAATCCAGTCAAGGATTAGGTCTTGGTCAGTCCGAAACCAATAATATTTTTAAGGTTTAATTACACTTTTGGCCCCTTAAGTTTCCCAAAGTTGTGATTTTGGCTCCCTAAAAAAACAACTCTTTCCAGGCCCCCTAAGTTTACTTTCTGTTGCAATTTTGGCCCCTCACACCAATTTTGACTCAGTCAACGGACATGTGTAAAAAAAAATTTATTTTATTTTTTTATTTTAAAAAAATATTTTTGTAATTAAAAAATGTTTTTTTTAATCACAAAAAATATTAAATTTTGTTTTTTTTATTACAAATAAAAAAAATTAATTACAATTTTTTTTGTTTTTTTTATTACAAAAAATAAAAATAAAAAAATATTAAAAAATACAAAAATAATTAAAAATTTACACACGTGACGCCCACGTCAGCGTTGACTGGGTCAAAATTGGCGTGGGGGGCCAAAATTGCAATAGAAAGTAAACTTAAGGGGCCTTGAAAGAGTTGTTTTTTTTAGGGGTCAAAATCACAACTTTGGGAAACTTAGGGGGCCAAAAGTGTAATTAAGCCTATTTTTAATTCTAAAGTCACAAGTTAACCAACAGAGATTAAGTTTAACCAAAAGGACTAGACTTCCGCAATTTGAGAAACCGATATTTGAATTTTGTCTAAAAAAAGATATTCATGATTAGTGGCTGTTCTTGAATAGGATTACCTCAAATGAAGAGAATTTAACAGAAACAAAACAATAACCATGGTACTGAGGGCTTTCGACAAGTTCCTTCACGAGTGTTTTGATCGAACAAATGTCTTTCCCCACAAGGTCAACGCTAATTAACCAACTGAGTCACACACATTTGATGGTTAGACCATCCACAGTGATAAATACTTCACATATTTAGCATAATACTAAATAAATTTTGTTGAAATGTAACAATATAAAATTATTTTTTGAACCTATTTAATAAATTTTTTCGTGTTTGGTTGATTTTTTTTTTATGTTTATTAAGTATTACAACGTATTTAAGCACTCAATATAGAGTGCTCTATTGTGGAAGGTTTTGAAAAATAATTTATCAACAAAACATTTAAAATTTCCGAATTATATTAACAATTGCACAAGTTTGCAGATGTTGTAACTTGTATTTTATTTTAGAGAACTTGAAGCTGTAATCCTTCACGACAAGCTGGCAATTTTGCCATGCATTGATTCCTGTAAATGTATATTACAGGAAATCCAACATTCTTCATGAATTACATATGTAGGAACGTATTTATAGTGTCAACATTTCAAGACAAGGCAGCCAAATAGATAATTAAAATTGGAATCTGTTGGGAACATTGAGTGGCGAGTTGTTTTAAATAATTAGATTTAATTCAATATTAGACCTTCAAAATTTAAATATTTAAAATTCATGATATTTGTTTAATATAACTTAGTAATGAATTATAACCTCTTCGAATAAAAAAAATCTCATGTGGCATGGTTCAAATTCCACTTAGAACAGTTGTAAAATGATCTTTAGTGTCAAAATGATCTTTAGTGTCGATGTTATTTACAAAGCTAAACTAAAGACAAGATAAAAAAACGACTACAATCTTAAAAAGAATGTTCCTCTTACATCTTCTCCAAGGGTGTCTTTAAGACTTGGAAGAGCAGAAGCGTGAACCAAGAACTCAAGGTCGGATGAAGCACGAGCTTGGCAAAAAAAAAAAAAGCCCTTTAATTGTCTTCATGGAGAGTGTGGACGCTGCGGAATACTCCCTTAGTTGTCGATTATAAGCAAATTTTGACTTTTTAAGTTTCTTCAATTAATGTTGTCCATAATTGCTTATAATTGACAACGGATGAAGTAGGCAATTGTGATGTAGCATGTCTTGATGTCATATTCAACTAAACAGGCTTATGGAGTTTGTTAGATGGAGACTCACTAAGATTCAACCTGAAAGAGGAACCAGTGTGGCAAACGGAATCATAGATTCACATCATACACCACAATGTTTTAGATGAGACTGCCCAAGGAATAGGATTGCACACCATCTCCTTATCTGAGAAGGATTGCCGGTGCAACTTTCGTCAACTTTGATGATAGTGTTGGAGAGATTTGAGGTGTTATATGTTTAAAATTTTACTATTTCAATGTTTAACTGGAATTTAAAATTCAATTTTCTTTGTGGCAAAATTTAAAAAAATCAATTTTTTTTTAAAAATTAAATATATGATTTTAAAATTTTGATTTTTTTTAGTGAATAAGATATTCTTTGTGAGCAACTACAAAGGTTAATATCTCGAGTCGGATAAGACTATAATGAATGACAAAATTCTCCTTTTAAGAGATTTAACATTGTTGCATGCTCAAAGTTGAATTTGACCTCAAACCTTTAATTGTATTGAAAGATATCTATTATCATCTCATCTAATTATTCACGACTTTTAAAATTTTGATATTTAATTCAATATAATCTCTTTATATGTTTGGGGATTTTTTTTTTTTATATTGATAGTGTCACTTTAGCATTTAATTTCAAAGTTTGGTATAGACTCGACATTTTAAAATGTTGGGTTTCAAGGTAAGTTTCTTCTAAACACCAAGTGTGCAATAAATTAGCTCTAAACGTCAATATTATCAATTGAGTAAAAAATATATATTTTTTTAGAATGATGAAAGACAATAGCAACCTGAAAACTCAAACATATCAATTCGATATTTTTGACAGTAGAATTAGGATTTATGGACAAAAAATCAGTACAATATTAAAATCTTGTTGTCATACTTTGATGCCGACCTTGAGATTTGATCAGTTTATTTTACTTTCCACGTACAAATTAGGCTTATATATTGCACTCGTACCTGTAAATATGACCCGTTTAAGTTTTGGTGAGGGACTATTTTCAGAAACAAATTTTTTTGCAGGGACTTGTTTAAAAAACAAAATATTTTGCAGGACCAAAAACTACAAAATGGGTCCAGTCATCATGTGCCACGTATGCAAATCATCACAAAAATGGGGTCAGAGACTATTTTGAAAAACAAAATTTTGCAGGGACCAAAAACAATTTTTCTTTTACAGGGACCAAAACTTAAACGGGCCATATTTGCAGAGACGAGTGCAATATTTAAACCTACAAATTAATTAAGGTTGTTTATCTATTGATAGCTCATACAATTTAATGTATGATTGTCTCATCCATTGATTCCAATCCAAGCATCAGTCAAAAATAACAAGCAATGCTAATTTAATTTTGTTACATTTTATATGATATACTCGGTATCGACACATTTTATATTTTATCCTACAACCCCACAAAAAAGGCCAGATGAATTCATTTTACATTTTTTTATGAAAAATGCATAGTGTTTTTAGAGTACATGTTAGTGTATCAAAGATAGATAAAAAATATTCTATTTTACATTCGATAAGCAAGTTTGGGTCCACTGATAAGTAGGCAATGGTCATAACACTTGACTGATTTTAATTTTTTTTTTGTCAAGTAGCATAGTGGCTAGAAGCTCACCTCTTAAGGTGAATAAATAGGGGTGTCTGAGGTTTGAACCCCGACCTCACGTATATTATGCAATGTACTTACTAACTGAACTAAGATCACAGAGACAACCGATTTTAATTAATACAAGGCTCTTATCCATGGTTGGTAATTAATACAAGGCTATTATCCACGGTTGGTATTGCATAAGAGGATTCCATTTCAGACGGTCCAAAATTTCATTCAAAATTTTATTTTACTTATAATATATATGTCTGAGGGGTCTTGGTAATCCAACAATCAAACTCGAGTTTGGTCATTCAACAATCAAACTCTAGTTCTTCTAAACTATTCCTTCTTTAGTGAGTTTCACTAACCACTTTAGTCAAATTACTTAGTAGTAAAAAAAAAGTTGTTAAAGCACGATAATCGTTATTTCTCGAATGTGTTATTTGTGTTATTCAATGTCAAATGCAATGCACTAGCGAACTGCAGTCAATACATCAATTCAGGCTGCATCAAACTTGGTGATACCAACAATGGTTCCTTACAAGTATAACATATAAGCATCGTTTTACTCATATCGAGTTGATTGGTATTTGCATAAGAACGACAACGACATCAATGTATTATTCAGAGACGTTATAGTTGCTTGTAAACCTTTTTTTTCCTTCCCATATTGAGTTTACTAGAAGACCAACGAATGAGAGAACTCGTCTTTTGTGAGGGTAGTTAAATTGATAGCTAGTTCAAATATTTTCATTGATATACTAATTATATTGAAATTCCCTAAGAAAAAAAACTAATTGTATTGAAATAAAAAAAAATAAAAAACTGTATTGACCATCTCATTATAATATAATGAAAATGCTATACATGTTTTAGTTAAAAAAACAATATAACATAAGATTCTGATTCCTTATAGAGAACTTTTCTTCTAGTCACCAACTAAAGAAAAACACTAAAATGAATTCTCACTCTCGCCCACATTCTATTATTCCACCAATACTTTGATTAAAAATGTTTTTGAACATCCAATTTTCCCTACATCTGTATAACTTGAATCACATGCAAAATTGTGGTTAATTCAATTGACTATATAGTTAATTTAGATCACGTGCAAAATTATGAAATTGTGGTTAATCATGCAGTTGAATTAACCACAATTTCGACCGTGAATTGAATTAACAATCTATTAAAATGATTTAACCATACTTTTGAACGTAATTAATATGTAGCAGATGTAGAAAAGATTAGTGTCTAAATAAAATTACCAATACTTTATTTACTTTGCATTGCTTTCCATTCGAATGGCAAGTTGAGAAAGTGCCCTTGTGGAAGACCCATCTTCTGCTAATGCACCAGTAGCAGCATATTTAAGCTCTTCAATTCTTTCTTGAATCTCACTTCTTTCTTCACTAAGCATTAAATCTCTAATCACCTTAGCAATTTCCTCTCTTTCTGCAATGCCACTCTCATTAAATTTTACCTTCAAACCTACCTTGAGTCCCTCTATTAACAAAATAGCATTCAATCTTTGCTCGCCAAACAACGGCCAAGTTATCATTGGCACTCCGGACGCAATGCTCTCAAGTGTTGAATTCCAACCACAATGTGTTAAAAATCCACCAGTTGAAATGTGTCCAAGGATTTGAGTCTGTGGTGCCCAAAAAGAAACAACTAATCCTTGCTCTTTGGTTCTCTCTAAGAACCCATTTGGTAAGTATTTTAAAGGGTCATTTTTAGCACTATGGTCACCTAGAATTTCAGAATTATTAGGTTCTCTCAAAACCCACAAGAATTTTTGACCACTTAACTCTAACCCTAAAGCTAGTTCATTGATCTGCTCTTGAGATAAACTGCCTCTACTTCCAAAGGACACATACAAAACAGACATTGGTCTTTGATTCTCCAACCACTTCACACACACCGATTCGTTTAACTCATTTGAACCCGTTTGTATGATCGGTCCAACGAGATAAACTAATTGTTTGTTGTTACTTTGCTCCTTTTCCATTAAGGCTCTCACTGTACTTTCCTCCATTTCTGAGAAGCTATTAATCAATACACCATCAGCAAGAGAGAATCTCTTGGTTTGTCGAAGAATTGTCTCGTAGGCAATACTAGACCGATCTTCAAAGAAAGTACGAGGGAGATCTTGGCCTCGAATAGGTATGCAACCCGGAATTTGAATAGGTTCAACGTGATACATGTACTCACCCGAAACTTGTTCATCAAGTATTGGCAAATGCAAGTGTAGTGAAGTTGTCATGGCAGAAACAGGAAAGTACATGAAAGATAAGATGTTGAACTCTTTCGCTATTTCTAATGCTTGGTTTGTAAAAGGATCAACAACTATTGCTACAACCGGGGTGGTTGAAGTTGAACAAAGCAAACTCAACGAGTCGCGAAAAGATGGCATGGATTTAGTAACCCCAAGTTCAAGTTGCATGGTAACTTCTTGTGGTAGGTCTAGTTTGTTTATTGGAGGGAGGAAAGTGCAGTGTATGGTTGAAGGAAGAGATTCAAGTAATTTGAGGGTGGCTGGGATAGGTGCATCAATGGTGGGGAAGATGCAGGTGATTTGGAAGTGGTTATGGACTTGAATGAGTCTCTTGCAGAACTCAATTACAGATGATTCATGGCTAAATAGAGGGATTGATGTTACTACTATATGGCTAGTTGCTTTTGTTGCGGCCATGGAATAGAATTGGAGATAGAGTTGCTAGCTTAGCTATAGATTAGTGATTTGGTTTATGGTTTATGAAGTTGTCATTTGAATTATATATATTGTTATAGATCCAAGACATTTTTTTAGAGTTTAATGCTAGACTGGCTCACACTAGTTAACCCACGATAACATTGACTAGGTTATAGTATTTAGGGGTTTGGTACTGTGATGATATTGATATAAGTATTCACAGTTGTTTAAGGATGACTAATATATGTTGGAGGGGTCTAAATCTCTTGGCGCATGGATCAATACATATTTTAATTTTATTTTCGAGACAAGTACACCAATTCATAGCTGGTAAACATTATTTCTTTTCGACAAATTTAGTACATTATTTTATACATACTCGTTTGAGGCAAGTTATATATTTTATCCTATGCACGGCCAACTATTTTATTACATTTAAGTTTGGTAATGATGCATGCTCGATGACGAGTCTAAGGG
>Ga0315913_1000867_pt1 | contig 30118 bp, 11 predicted proteins | sample MpolsnodulesMG_FD_207736 | JGI IMG/M metagenome (GOLD analysis project Ga0315913, IMG submission 207736) | Medicago polymorpha root nodule microbial communities from Los Angeles, California, United States - small nodules | ecosystem: Host-associated > Plants > Roots > Nodule | place: USA...
AACCACGGCCAACTACTATTTTTAAGAAAATAATTAATTATGCAATTTACATAATTAATTATGGCTTTTCATGCAAAAATATTTTTATGTAAAATCACATTTAAATGAAAACCATTGTGAGTGTGTGGTTTATTTTCATGAGAGCATTTTTTACTACTTACATAAAAGTCCTAATACAAATAAAAATAAAATCCAAGACTAAAAAGCTTGAATCTTCTTTTCCGCTTTTTGTATCGTTGTTCCTCTAGGACTTCTTTTGTCCATCATCAAAACCAAAGTATTCCTGTCAAGGCATATATTCACAAAAAGAAAAGAAAAGAAAAATGGTTAGTACTAAAAAGAAATAAAACAGACACGTCAAAAGAAAAATAAACTATGCTAAAAGAAAAATACTACGGTTAGTAACAACTAAGAAAAATAAACTAATTAATAATAACTAAACTAGACCCCTAATAATGACTCAACTATGACTTATATTTTTGGTATTTTTTAATTTTTAAAACATAAAAATAAATCAAAAAAGACTAAAATGCCCTTTTAAGTGGCTTTCTTGTGCTGCAAAGCATCTTTAGAATGTTGTGTATTTTCTATATTTTCTTCTATGTTCAATAGTTTAGGAGGACGAAGGAACAATATGCAAAAGGTTGCAAAGAGTTAAAATAGAAAACCACAATCAATGTGTAAGACATAATTCAACTAATAATGTCGATATTGTTAAATTGAGCACCTTCATCAGAGTTTGACACATTTTGTGAGGATTTCAAATGGTGTTTGGCAGTTTGTCTAAAAAGAAAATCGTTATCAACAATCAAAAACAAAAATTTGTTTTTGGTTAAGTAATTTAGTGGCTAGAAATTTAACTTTAAAGTGAATAAGTAGGGTGTTTGGGATTCGAACTACGCCTCTGTATATATATTATGTAGTATCGTATTAAGCTTACGAAAACATACAAAAACTTGTGTTTTTAGTTGATTTTAGGAAGAAAAGAAAACAGTTATGAAAATAATAATAAAAAAACTCATTTACCCTTTTAGTATTGAAGTTGATTTTCAAAATCCAAACTAAAAATTCACTACCACCCCGGGCCCATGATTAATATCCCCTTAAAATATAAAAGTGTCATTTACAATTGAGATAAATTTATTTTATGAACAAGTTTTTTTTGAACGAGTCCATTTTTCTCAATAATAATAAGATAATAAGGGTAATGTTAACCAGTATCTCCGTGACACTGGTTTGAAGCAAATATAATATGTATTGTATTGAAAACTGTGTTGTCAATCCTTTAAAAGTCAATAAAGTGTCTTTTTTAATTTAAAACTTTAACATGGCCCTAATAATAGAGTAAATAGGCAATTACCCCGTGAAATTGTAAGTTTCGTCAATTACCCCCTGAAATTAACAAAACTTCAATTACCCCCCTGAAATTGCACAACGTTAATCAATTTACCCCCTCTGTCAAATTCTTCTGTTAGTCAACATGATGTTTTGCAAATACCCCTTGAAGTTTTGCACTTATGTGCAAAATGCCCACCGAACTTAAAAATTTATATTTTTTTTCTTATGCTTTACTCAAAAGATATTAAAGGCAAACAAGGAAGCTTGAGAAATGTATTTAGGATTCAAGGAAGAGCTTAAAGAATTACTTGGTGAATGGTACTATGGTAAAGGAGGATTACCAAAAGTGTTTATTGAAAAGAAATATATTGGTGGAGTTGAGGAAATTCAAAAACTTCATGATGACAAGAAGCTTGAGAAATTGCTTGGTTGTTGTGAAAGGATTGATGACATTAAAGGAGGTGATGGTGGATATGAGGTTTGTGGTGATATAAAGTTTGTTCCTTGTGAAACATGTTATGGAAGTTGTAAAATCTACTATGAAGGTGTTTATGAAGAAGATGATAATTGTGAGGCTGGTGGGTGAGTGTAGATTTCAAAGGTGTTCTCATTGCAATGAAAATGACCTAATAAGATGTTCCATGTGTTGTTTCTAGTTCCATATGTCATTTTGACATCTAACAATGAAAATGGCCTAAGTTAATTATTAATTGTTTGCCTTTAATATCTTTTGAGTTAAGAATAAGGAAAAAAATATATAAATTTTCAAGTTCGGGGGCATTTTGCACATAAGTGCAAAACTTCATGGGGTATTTGCAAAACATCATGTTGACTAACAGAAGAATTTGACGGAGGGGGTAAATTGATTAGAAAATTGAAATTTTGTTAATTTCACGGAGTAATTGACGAAACTTACAATTTGAGAGGTGTAATTGTCTATTTACTCCCTAATAATAATAATAATAATAATAATAATATAGTATTCCTAATGTCCTACATGTCAATTTAAATAGAATATGCAATATACAATTCTAAAAAAATAACATATCTTTGGCAAAAGTGCAAAAAGTCACGTTCATGGAGCTGGCATCGCCATCGAAATATGAAGTGCCAGAAATGGTTCATTTTTTTATCCAAAGAGAGGTAGAATCAGGTGTACCGCCAATTCCTTAATTAGAAACCTTAAAAAATCAGAAAAAGAGAAGTTCCCATCTTTGTGAACCTAATCAATCATATAAAACAACGACACGTGCCCTTTCTTTCCTTCATCGTACTTAGGATTTCGAGCAAAGCTTTTGTGCTTGCTTTATTTTATAATGACGAAAATACCCTTTTCAGTGCAGATAGAAACAAATCCAGATAAGATAAGGATAACATCTGTGGGGCATGTGATTATGAGTACTAATTGCAATAATACTTCCGCATCTAAATTTGATTGTTTTCTAACAAAAACTTGATGTGATCCAACTAAGTAAGATTTGATTTTGATCGATTTATTCAACTTTTATCCACTCATAATTATAATTATATAGGGGCCATATTAACTTGTGAGATTTGGACACATATTAAACATTAAATTATTGCCACTAATGGTAAATATTAATTGCAAAAAATTAATATTAAATTTTTTAAGTAATAAATTAACACAATTTCCGATGCAAAATTTCTATTAATGGAATCCTTAATATGTGCCATAAAGACACAAGTTAACATTTCCTATTATATATTTATATTATGTCAATTAACATATATAAACTGTGGAATAGTGAAAAGTATATGCTACATATTTTTTAAAAGCATATTCTCAAAGAAGTATTTTTAAAAACCTAAAAACCAACAAATACTGTTTTAATTCAATATATCATACAGATAAAAAATTAGATATGTATTTAAATTTAGATATATGTGTGATTCAACAATAAAAAAAGATATATCTGTGATTCTATTCTACTTAAAAAAAAAAACTAATATGAATTATGTATATGATCTGCGTGATTTTCATAAAAGAATCTTAAATAATTCAACAATACTAGGTTTTGTGTGATTTATAGGTTTTCATGATTCAATTTTGATGCGAATACTCATGTATTAAATTTATTAATAATTACTATATTTTAGAGTTATTCTTTAAAAAAAGAGGATTAATTTATCTTCCTATTATATTTATTGACAAAAATAAACGTAATCATTTATTTAAATTAAGTACATCGATCGATGCAATACCAATTTAAAGTCACTAAAATTTTTTAAAAAAATGATGAATCTGTGAACAAATGCACAACACTTATGTTAATAGCATAAAATATGGTTTTGAGTTGCAACCTTGGCGTATGCTCCTAAGTCTCAGGTTCATACTCGGTGTCAATTTGAGTGTGTTTGTTTATTTTTTCTTAAAAAAGCATAAAACAGTTACATACATATACACCTGCAAATATAACTATATTCAAGTTTCTGAAATACTCATGTTAATGGAGAACGTTGACGACGTCAAATCTAATTTTTTATGTATTAATGAAATTAAATATTACTCCACTATAACAACTAATCAATTATGGCTGATCACCAGTAAAGAAATATTACAAAAAAGTTCGCTTTCTTCACGTGATTGTAACTAAATTATGAGCCACTTGCATTTCTTTTAATATAATCATGTAATGTAAGTACTAATTTAGTATGCCTCCCTTGCTCCCTCCTCGTTCCTCGTCCCAAGGGGAAATGGCAGCCTAGAACTACATCCATTATCCATATATAGAGATTATATATTATATGTCGACAAGTGTTAAGTTATTCCCTAAAAAATGTCAATGAATATTTCGTGAAAAAAAGAAAACTATGTACAGTGTGCAAAGCTTTAATTTGGCAGAGAAATTCAGCCTTCGTGAGTCTCCCAATTAGTTTCAACATGGGGCATTTAGGATGGTGAACCAACTCTTTTGGACCATCATGATGAAGTTAGGAATGAATGGTAGATATATGTACGCTTACATATTAAGGGTTGAGATGTAAGATTCAATATCATAAAATTTTCACTCTTTTTATTGATCGAATAGAAAATGAAAGGAAAGAAATAAGTATATTTGTGTAATAACAAAATTGGCATTATATAAAAATTGAATATAATAATAAATTTTAATTTATATGCAAACCGAATTTTAATGATTTTTGTAACTAAAAATTGAATACGCTATTTTTTTTTATAAGATTACTATTTATGTCCTTGTTTTAATAAGATACTTGCTCATACTTTGCAAAAGCGGTCTGTTCTTAAACTAGTCATTATGTTTTTAAGATTTATCCTACTTGTATTGAACAATCTTTTATTAACGACATCAGTTAAGTTTGTTTCGCTAAAAAAACAAATGACATATATGATGTTTTTTTACAATATGTCGTATACTAATTCTGATCTTTTTTTTGTTGAGGGAGTAATATATAAAAGTGAATAATTATCTCTTTTCAAGGTAAAAGAATAGAGTTGGGCTCCACAAATTTTTTTTTCCTTCCATCTCTATAAGTTTATTTTCCCTTTTTTCTTACTTTCTTGCCATCACCATGATGGTAAAAAATAGTTACTTAGATCATACTTACCTTTGGAACTTCTCTGATAAAAAGTTTTCAACTAATGCCAAAAGGAAGTATCATTTTACTCCCGATACAAATGTTTGCCTGAGATTCTCTTAAGTCCCGGAAACCATTCATGCATCTGCTTAGAGATTGTGATGTGGTGAAGAATTTGTGGGATAATTTTATATCAATGGATGATAAGAAGTAAAGCTCTTTCTTTAGCGTAGAATTATCTGTGGATCAGTTTTAACCATAGTATACGATTGATATTGGCTTGGTCCAAGGACATTGGCCACTAGTGTTTTATATCATGGTTAATATGTTATGGCTTGACAGTAACCAATTAATTCTTTTTTAGAATCATCACTTGATCCTAAGCAATTCATGCACTATTTTGTTATAGAATTTACAAAAGTGTAAGAATGTCTTTGACAAATAAGGAGACTAAAATCATTGATAAGACGACCAACATCAAACAAATATATTTTAATCTAAATTCCGCATTAGTATTCAATCTATTTAAAAAGTTTTTTTTAAAGGAATCTATTTATATAGTTTTTTTTTACAAACTATTTAAAAAGTTATCAGACCAAAATTCTATAATTATAAATAAGGAGACTAAAATCAATGATAAGACAAAATCTAGAGATCAAAATTGTTTTTATACCAACTAGAGACCATTTGTTTTTAGTTTAATTAAAAACAAAGGATTTGATTATCATACAGTGTAAAAGTTTTTACACTCTCAATCATAACCTTTAAATTATTAAACTTATTAACTTTAACAATTATTGTTTTTAAAGTCATACATATGACTTGTTGTAATTTCTTTAATACAATCATAGGTCAGTTGAGCTTCAAAATTCACAAAAGTCAAGACGAAACACTAACAAACGTACTTACAAATCATCAAACAAAGAGATTATCATGTCAGCAACAAAAGTTGATCCCACAACCTTGCAGCTGAGTCAACTATTTACTGATTGCGCCAACCTGCAATGTGAAATAAAAGATCGATAAGGTAACTTTTATAACTTTTTTTAGTAAATATTTTTTTACTAAAAGTAAATAATTAATTCACTCAAATTGATATAGCATGCATTGATATAATACAAATTTGTTAAAAACAAAAAGAATGAATGTGTGAACAAACTCACAATATCTATATTAATAGAATAAAACGACAAAATATATAAACCTACAAATATGATTATACTGAAGTGTCTGAAATGTTCATGTCCATGGATATGTAAGTTGACGATGACAAAATCATTGATTGAATATATATTTTGAATCAAAGTTGATCTAACAATTTGAACTGAACAAATATTATAACAAATGAGAAACCAAAACAATGCCGCACAAAAACGACGATAAAAGCTTTAAAAAAAAGAAAAAGAATGACGATAAAAACATCATCGTTAGCGGAAAATCACAAGAGATTATAAATCAACTCATTTTAAGGAGAAGAATAGAGTTGTCAAAAGAGATGGCTTCCTTTCTACAAGAAAGAGAAGAAAATTCTTTTAGTAAATTAAATGTAATTATTACAAGCACAAAAAAAGAAAAACATACCCGTAAAAAACAAAAGACAAAAATATAAAAGGAGGGCATATGAGACAATAAACAAAGCGCGAGTGCATATTCGCGGCGCAGTCCTCGCTACAATTTAAAAGAAGCGCCATTTTTATTTTCCAAAAAAAGGAAAATGTACGATCTACGGCTTGCGTAATCGCACTACCACGCGTCAGCAATGCAACGGTGATTGACACGAACTTCAATAATCTAATATTCTTTCCGAAATGTCAAATCCTGATTGGTCCACGTGGCATCCCTCCAAAAACCACTAGTGGTTTTCTACTCTGGGTTTCACTCCACCAACCAAAAGCAGTTTCATCACTTTCCTTATATAGCTACACACTGATGCGTTTTCAGTCGCTTTGTCTGTTATAACAACCAACGCGTTTCTCACACCCGTCGTAAGCGCTCTCTCTCTCTCTCTCTCTACTTTTTTTCTTCTCTCTCTTTCCTTTTCTAGATTTTCTCATTCTTTCTCGGAAAGTTGATCTGATTTTCCTTCATTTTCTTTTGTGTATTGAACAACAATATTCATACAGTATCGCTGGATCTACTCTTTCGTAGTTTCGCTTTTTGATTTCTTTGTTTTACAAACGGTTCTGATTATTTTCTTTGACTTTCTCGGAAAATTGATCCGATTTTCCTTCATTTTCTATATATATTGCACTCTTTTTGCATTGACCTGCAACAAAAAACTGTAATATTTTAAGTCTCGAAGGATCTACATCTACTCTTTCCGCTCTTTTGAATTTATTTAGTTGACGAACTCTTTTGAATTATGTTTTTTCTTTTTTTTTTTTGAAAATTTTGATGTTGTTGCTTATGATTTGAACTATTTTGTTATAGTTGACGAATTAATTGAAGCATTGATTTGTTTGATCTGTTTGCAGATAGTGTTTTTCTGGTTAGTTAGGGTTTGTTTTGGAGATAGAGATGGGGAGAGGAAAGATCCAGATAAGGAGGATTGACAATTCGACGAGCAGGCAAGTTACGTTTTCGAAGCGAAGGAATGGATTGTTGAAGAAGGCGAAGGAACTTGCGATTTTGTGTGATGCTGAGGTTGGAGTTATGATCTTCTCCAGCACTGCAAAACTCTATGATTTTGCTAGCACCAGGTAACTAGTTTTTAGTTTATATCGTTAATTAAACTCTTAGATCTTATTTTCTATTTATTTTCTATTTATTTTCTATACATTGATTTGCACTTTCAATCTCTATATTGATTTGAGTATATATGTGTGGTGTTAAGGATATGAAAGTGGTTTCGTTTTCATTTCTGTTTTTGCAATAGATTGGATAGTTAGTTACCGTTAATATTGAAATATTTGGGCTTGGAATTATGGCAGTAAGATAAACTGCATTCATTCTAGAGAAATTAAGTAGAATGAAGTAATGAATTTATGCTTGGTATTAAGGTGGATCATGTTTAACAAATTTATCGCGATACTAAATAAGCATAGGATGGTGTTAAGGTTTGAGTCCGTTTGGATTCTCTGTATAAGTTTATGTTTGGTGTCACAGAGACTCAACGATACTTCTACCATCGGTGTGCGAAACATACACTAAGTTGAAATGTAATAGGTATTTACTGCTCAGGCCTTGTTGGTTTGATATGGTAACTTTAGTATGGATCATGATCTGAAAAGTTGAGTTTATAAAATCTCACATTTCTACAAGTTGTGACATATTTAACTTTATACATATCTGAAACTTTAATAAAGAAAATAATATTAATGATGCTTCTGTCAAATCAGAGGCATGCATGTTATTTAGGACTGAGATATTGCACAGTCCCAAGCAAATATTTGTACGGAATGTCAGTATTAAAAACCTGGTTTATTTTTTTAATAGTAAATGGAACAAACATATCAACATATTAATGTGAGAGAAGTGATAAGAGTATCAAACAATTATATAAATTGTATTCATTCAATGTGTTTAATTTAGATTTTGTGTTCGTATTTGAAATATATATGTAGCTAAAAGCTTACTTAAAAAAGTATCCTAATGGTATCACACTTTGAATTGAATGGTGTGTTGCCCTTTGAATGGCTCTTACACATTTGGTCTTATGTTAGAATTTTGAACTGAAAGATAAGATTAACTTATAGGCGTTAATGTTCATTAAAATAATTTATGTGAGGGATCAGGTTATTCAAATTTTTTAAGTTCAACAATAGGACATGTAGGGGTAGATTTTTAATAAACCCAAATCCATTCAAATCCACAATTTATATCTTTGTAGGGATTATTAAACCTGAAATGCCCCCCACATGTAGGTTAAGAAAATGTTTGAATATTTCAAAACTAAAGTAATAAAATTCTTTTTTAAAGAAAACAAAAGTAAAACTTTTTTTTTGACAAAGTATAAAACTGTTGATTACAATCTTTAAAATTGATCAATAACATGTCCCAAAAAATTAATCAATAATACAAACACTCCTGCAATGTTATGATTATATTAGATGTTAGGGCAATCCAACAGTATGCAATAATGTTATCACACTTTGAGTTTGAATTGTGCGTTGCCCTTTGATTATTTTATGAAACAGTCCTTTACCGGTAGGGATTTGGAGCTACTTGAAACCAGTCTAGGTTGAAATAGGAAAAAGTTTTGTCTACAGATTATACTAAGCTATATCTTGTACTCTTTTTTCAATATTAGAAATATAATGGTTGTTTAAAAGACAGAAGCTGGTATCCCTATAATTAACACCTATCTTCTTTTTTCTGTCATTGTATTGGCCCTTTCATCTTAACTCTTAAAGCAAAAAATATATTCAGCTCATAAACTAACTTAAAGTAATTTTTTTAACCAACAAAAGAGTCATTTATATGAAAAGGGAGTACAAGGAGACTAGAGATCGTACCGAAGGAAAAGTAGACTAGACAAAAGGTAACGAAATAAAGTCATTTGATATATTGACTTCAATTATCTAACAAAAGAGAACTACTTTATATATTCCAAAGTATTTTTTATGTTTACATTTTCATTTTTATAAGGATCCTCTATATTTCTCAAAAGAAATGAAAATGTTTATAAGAGCAATTGCAAAGAGAAAAATATATGTTAGAATGTGATGTTTTATGTCTCTTTCGGAATGTTTTTCTGCCTCCAAAGTATCTCTATTTAGAGATAATAAACTTATGGTTCTTTAGTGAAGAGATTTTGTTTTTTTGGTAATGTAGTGAAGAGATTTTGTGATGACAATGATTACATTACTTCAATAGTCCATCAATACATCATTTCACTAAAAGGTTCCTATTCAATCATTGCAACTTTTCAAATTTATATTTTTGTAAATTTCTCTCACACTATCACCTTTGATAAGGCATAGCTATCGCACGAAAAGTCGAAATTTCTCCCTTATCCGGCTCGAGAAAAGTAGAAGGAAAGATAGATTTTCCCACTAGAGCCAACCTATTCAAAAGAGGAATTGGTGGTGGTGTTGAGGACACGAGCTGTGTGTGATGCGCGGAGGTTTCAGAAACGCAAGATCACTTGTTTGTTAAACGTGGTTTCGCAAGTGCGATTTGGTATGAAATTTTTAATTTGTTTGTGGTAGATAGTGATTGTGCTTCCAGGTAACATTTATCCTATGCTTCTTAGCTATATGTCTCATACTCGAATAGAGAAGGGAATGAAAGGGTTGATGTTAGTATGACATCCGGGATTATGGTTGATATGGTTGGTTAGGATTTATCACATATTTTGTGCAAAGTCCCTCAGAGTGGTGGAGGTGTTAGATACTATCAAGAATCTGTATTGGAATTGATTTTTAGGAAAATAAGGAGATTTTCCTTGTCTCTTTTATGAATGGTTTGATCACCCTTTAGATTTGTTTGTTTTGTTTCCATCAAATCAGAGTAATTTTTTAGGTCGGGTGAATATTACTTGAATGGATTTAATACCACTTGTGCGTATCTCTACCTTTTCCAATAAAACTTTTTTGATGTTAAAAATATGATGTTTATTATTATAATTTAAAATGTATAAATAATATAAAAATATATATTTCTAAATATTGCGACATCAATTAAATATTTATTATACACCAAAATTATGATAATGAATTGTCTATTTCGTTTTATCTCTCTTTTTCCCCGTGCTATATTGCCATTTCAAAAGCTCAAAACGTAACTGAGAAAACACACTAAATTGTTTTCCTTTTTGGCGCTTCATATTATTTATTAGAAAATTTATCTAAAATAATTTAAGAAATTAAGAAAGTAATGAGAAATTGTGTCAAAAAATTCCCCAAAAAAGAAGAAATTGTGTCCAAAAAAAAAGTAATAAGAAACAACAAACCCAAACACCCCTGAAAAAACAACAACAGTATCTTGATTAGTATCTTACTCGCATCATTCTACTAAGCAGGAGATAGATCTACTCTTATAATGAGGAATTACTTCAATATTTGAATGCATGTGAAGATCAAAGGGACTAATGTTGGTATGGCATACAACTTTGTGGTCCACTTGGAGGGCGTGTTATGACTTCATTTTTTCTGGGGTGGTACCAAAAGTGGATGAGGTCGTTGATACTATTAAAAATATTTCTTGGCGATGGTGTTTGTCTCGGAAGAAAAGAGTTCCTTGTCTCTATTATGAGTGGTCTATAAACGCTTTTAATTGTATGTGTAATTTAAAGTTTTTGACATTGTAGGGTGTCTTTGTTTTGGACAGTTGATTTAGTACCACTTGCATTCTTCCCTGACTTGGGGCGTAATACTACTCACACTTTTTTTTTTGGACAAAAATACTATTCACACTTATATTCATTAATCAATACATTCTTCTTTGAGGTTAAAAGAAAATTAACAACATCATTGGCTTATCAACCTTGTTTTTTTTTCTAAGAAGCTAAATTAACCTTATATATACCAACTTAAATTTAAAAGCTTGAATAAGAGTATAAACAAGAATGTGAATTTGGCCGCCACTAATAAAAGCTTTGAGATATTTTCATTCTAGCCTTTACTCCTTAACCACCATCTAACCTTGAACTTTTAACTCATTTGAATTGGTCTAGTGGTGTTGATTTAAGACTTTGAAGTGTGCTCCTTCCAAGGTGAAAGGTTTGCTTCCCACAAGTGCCAATTTCGGTGGGCTAAGCCTATACAGAGCTTTGTTAAGCTCTTGCTTAAAATGGGACCCAGCAAGTGAATGGTTGGACTAAACCTCTTGGATGAGTCGGTCCTTCGATCGAATACTGAGTTTTCAAAGAAGAAAAAAAACATTAACAATTTTCTCCCTCTAGATTTAGTTGAGAAGATTCGAAGGAAAGCATCTTCGTATGTAATCACGTTGACTGTATGGGTATCTAAAGTACACATTGTATTTAATCTTGTTTTAGTGGATTTAGTACCTCTTGTACTTTATTGCTTGATTGTTGAATAAATTTTTTATTTGCAGTTAAAAAAAATTGATATCTTAATTATTCTCTTTAGATGACCTAGAGCCCTAGAGATCACACCACCCAATTCAAGATGCAACTTTACCACCTTTTCCCCTCTTTCACTGACTTCTCAAGAAAAAAGTTCAAGTGAAATCAAGGAATATAAAAGTGATGCATGGCATTTAAGAAAGGGATAATGAGGTTACTCTTGACTCCAAATAGTTATAATGTCTTCAGATATATTGTGAATCATCCTATTTTGGGGGAATTTGTGACTTCAGTTGCTGTTTCGTTTCATGTGTGAGTCATATAGCACCAATCTATAACATGTTAGCTATGTCCCGGTGTGCAGGGCGCACAACCTATTATATAAAAGGCATTTTCAATATAGTTCACAACAATGTTGCCAAGATCGAGTCTCAGCTCGTAGGATAGCACGATCTTACATGCCACAACACATCGACCGTACTTCAACTTTACAATGGTTCGATTTTGCTCTGTATCCTCTCCTTTTCCCTATGTTTCCTCTGTTTTTCTCTATTTTGTTGCTTGGTTCCTCTGTTTTTCCTCTATTATCTATGTTTTTATGCTGTTTTCCCTCTATTTTCTCTATCTATTTCTCCAAACTCTATCAACAACCTACCGATCCCACTTACAAACCGTGTTACGTTCCTCGTGTTTACGTTCTTTCACCGGCTTACCGATCCTATGTAGGATCTCGATCCTGACTACATTGGTTCTCAATGTTGAAAAAGTGGAAAAACAAGGGTTACATCAAAGGAATTTTTTGTTAAAAAAAAAAACAAAGAAAACTTTTAGGATTAATAGTTAAGAGTTTTGGGGGGATTTTATGATTAAGAAACACTTTTGACTACCTTAGGGATAAATCATTGAGTCTCTTGTTCAATGGAAAAAGATACGGGAAAAAGGATAGAAATTGAGGTTGTTATTGTTAAGGTTTATTTCTTGTAACATTTTGGGTTCTCTTTCTAAAGAACTCTTTAAAAGGAAATTGGAGAGATTTCTCTCGTCCAAGCGTAGGTCAAATTTGATCTAAAGTGGGTGAACAAATATCGTCGTTTTTTTTAATTATTCTTCTTTATCTTGTTTTATTTTATGTACTTGTTTGATCATTATAATTTTGGTTGCTGTTAATTTTTCTCCACACGTGAAAATATTGGTGAGTTTTGCTTAACCATTGAAAAAATAAGTTTTTGTATAGGTAAATATATTTAAGATTGTCATTATTTTAATACACTCTCTTTTAGATATATTTACCATATCAATGTGTTGTGAATTTGTTAAAAATCACACCGATAAAACTTGATGTGTGGAGCAAATAAACCAAGCAATCAAAACAAGTGGGTGACAATATAATTCAAGCAAAACTTAAACAGTAAGAGAGGAAAGAAGAAGGAGAACACAAGAATTTGTTTACCCAGTTCGGTCCAATATTGACCTACTCTGGGGGAGAGAGCATCACTCTATTCCACTATAATGATGAGTTTCTTTACAAAGAGATATTGCAGGGTTACAAGAATCAACAGCCTTAAAACCTAATTCTACCCAAAGTCTCGAATCTCTTCCTGTAACCAAGAGACTATCCCAGCAATGTTTTGTTCAAGGTGAATCAAAATAATCTCAACTCTAGTGTTTGTTGCCAAGAGAAATCTCTATAAACCCTAGTTTGTTGTTTGCTTCTAAACCTTGTTTTCTACTCTCTCTCATCTTTTTCATCTGATACAAGATCTGTATTTATAGAGAAATAAAACCCTCAAAATTTGGAACAAATCTCACGCTGAAAAATACGTTTCTTATTTTTCTGCTTCAAAGCAAAATCAGGGCCCGATTTTTGCACAACAGGTGCCGATTTTTTACAACACAAAAGTCTCAAAACTGCTCCCAAAATTGGGGCCCGATTTGGAGACAGATTCTGAAGCATCAATTTTGAGTCAAAAAACAACAATTCTCCACCTTGACTCTAAATTTATGATGATGTCAATTTAACCATCAATCACTTTTCTACTCTCTCCATGCTTCATCTTCCCTTGCTTCCAACTAACCATGTAGCTCCACAAGCTTCCACCCTTTTCCTCTTCAACTCTCAGAATGTCTTCCGGCCTCTTGAAGATCATCCTTGAATCTAACTACACTAGGAATTTTAGGTAGTTGCACAAGTCTACACCATAAACCTCCTCAGCTTCCAGGAGTGATCAAATTCATCCTCCTGAAGATTCACTTGCCTCCAATTACCTTTGGTTTTTCCTTGTAATATCACAAGCCATGTCATACATTCTTCAAACCCCGAAATGTCTTTCGCCCTCTTGAAGAATTCCCTTGCTCACAACTAGAGTCTAACACCCAAGGTCTCCATAGTCGTACCATTTCCGGTATCATCGACTCCACCTCAAGCTGAACTTTCTCTACCTCAACTTGCAAATGCGTACATCCACTATGACTTTCACCTTGCAACTCCATCTCAAAGGTTGATCACGAGTATTCTTACATCCGCCTCTTCAGACTGGCCATGAGTGTTCTTTCCACAGCCTCTCCAGGATGATTTTGAGTGTTTCACGTCTCTCTAGACAACCACCGCTCTACAAGGCATCACTCCCAAGGTGAGAAATATCAATTTCTTCATCTCCCCAACGAGACACCACCAAAGCACCCACATCCTCATAACCTTTGGAGACAATTTGCACAAAGTTACCATTTTCTCCGGACAATCCTTCTTGAAGTGACCCATCTTATGACATGGTGACTGGTAACAGACCTTCACCCTTCAACGCTTTCTCACACTTTTGGTGTATTAACACCGCTTGCATCTTTATCTTACATTACCCAAAATCAATATCTCCGGTAAACTTCTTGATATCCAACTTTGAACCCATGATACATGGTTATCGATTTGATCCTTGCTCCACGGTGGGCGCCAATTGTGTTGAATTTGTTAAAAATCACACCAATAAAACTTGATGTATGGAGCAAATAAACCAAGCAATCAAAACAAGTGGGTGACAATATAATTCAAGCAAAAATTAATCAGCAAGAAAGGAAGGAAGAAGGAGAACACAAAATAATTTGTTTACCCAGTTCGGTCCAATATTGACCTACTCCGGGGGAGAGAGCAGCTCTTTGTTCCTTTATAATGATGAGTTTCTTTAGAAAGAGATATCAGAGGGTTACAAGAATCAATCTTTAAACCTAATTCTACCCAAAGTCTCAAATCTATTCCCCTGACCAAGAGACTCTATTCTAACAGTGTTTTGTTCACGGTGAATCAAAACAATTCCAGCTCTAGTGTTTGTTGACTAGAGAAATCTCTATAAACCCTAGTTTGTTGTTTGCTTCTAAGCCCTGTTTTCTACTCTCTCACGTTTTTCATCTGATACAGGATCAAGGTTTATAGAGACATAAAACCCTCAAAATTTGAAACAAATCTCACGCTGAAAAATACGTTTCTTATTTTTTCTCCTTCAGCACAAAATCGGGGCTTGATTTTTGAACATCGGGGGCCGATTTTCTTACGAGAAAAAAGTCTCAAATTTGGTCCCAAAATCGGGGCCCGGTTTTGGCAGAAACATCTATTTTGAGTAAAAAAAACAACACAATGCTTGTCCAAAAGGATGTATTTTCTCTCAAAAGAAAAAAAAAAGTATTTGTTATATCAATGATTGTCCAAAAATTTAGTATATTGTGAATTTGAGTAATGTAATCATTTATGAACAAGCTCTTTCAAAGAGTTGTTTCTCTTCACTAAAGGACACCAGTTTCTCTATAAATAGAGACACTTTGAAGGCAGAAAAAGAAGTCAAAAAAAGATATCGAAAATCACATTCTTATGAGTCAAGATTCTGCCAAAAATAATACTAAATCATTCTTTTTTTTCTCTAGTGCACGAGAGAAATTGACAAAACTTTATTCAGTAAATTATCGATGATCAATACACTTGGTGTGAATGTGCAAGTCACATCGAGGATTTCTCGTATCCTGAAGGGGATTCATTGGTATACCCTTTTGCATTCGGTTGGCATAACTGGTGAGGACGAGTCGAACCTAAAGGTTAATGTATCCACACACACTTTAGAATTTATATGTACTCTTCATCATGTTCATTTTCACCATCTTCTTGGTCAAGTTATTCTAGTAGAACCCCAACATAGGTTCTAAAAACAATGACATTTTTCCCCAATCATCAAGCCAATTAATGTCAAAAACATTCTCACACTTGGACTTTCAGGGGGTAGCAATTACAACGACTTCCTTAATGGCACTCTTGAAGAGGAAGTGAGAATGATCCAACCTCTTAGACTTGATGCTTCTAACAAAATCATGGTTTTAAAATGAACAAGGCATTGTATGGCCTTAAACATACTTTGTGAGTTGGTTTGAGAAATTACAATGCACTTTCCTTCATTTTAGTTTCAAGGCTAGCAAGCGTGACCCCTCGTTATTTATATACTTCAGTTGTGGTAAATTAAGTTATGATTGTCTACGTTGATGACATCATTGTCACTAGCAACAACATTTCACTCATTAAAAAATTGGTCTCTCATCTTAACTTTGCCTTCAACATTAAAGAATTGAGTGTCATAGACTATTTCTTCGGTTTCATGTCAAAGCTCAGCAGGATGTGTCTCTCATCCTTACTAAAGAGATATACCTAGGAGATCCCATAGACAAAGTCAATCTACAAGAAGCTAAACATCTTCATTCTCATGCAGTCGTTGGTTCAAGCTCACTAAGGATGGCGCCGATCTATTCCCCGACCCAGCTCTCTACATATCCACTAAGCTCCTCTCTAGTATGCCACAATAACCCGCCCTTTATATATGTTTCTTTGTAAAGAACTAGAACATCGACCTGTGCGATGCACAGGTCCAACCAATGAATAAGTTATACCATATAACTAATTTGTAATGAATATGTAACATTAGAACTACGATGCATTACATAATTAGTATTTAGCTGACATTGTTAGAGTATGATTACCTATCATATATTTAGTGAAGTTAATTAGCAACACTAAAACTTTAAAATAAAATAAACAAAATAAAATTTGAGAGTTAAATTCATCAACTCAACAATATAGAAGACCTATTCATATATTTAGAGTAGTTAGCAACACTAAATTTATCCTTTATAAACTTCACAATCCAAAGAGTATAAAAAATAATTGTTTCATTTGTAAAATATTGTAGAATAACCCTGCTTTATTTGATCAGTGGAACCAAGAGATAAGGAGAAAATCAATTGCATTGTAGTAGACAAAGAATATCCAGATATGGCGTACACCATATTCAATCCAAAACTTTCACACCAAAGAGTGTGCGCAAATGAATATTCATTTTACAGACCATAATCACTATCAAAATTCAGTCTACAATATTTAAACACAAACCAGAAATGATGATACATACTTAATACCTCCACCTTAAATAATATTTGAACTTTTCACCAAATGTTTGTTACTTTTTATATTCATCATAGATGCATTAATAAAACCTAACCAAAAACTCAAAATGGAGTATGCACGAAATTTAAGGGATTGAATGAAAGCGTAAACTTGTTACTAATATCAACCAAATCAATTTTTTAATCAACTTTTGTGCTTTAAATCAACATAAAAATAGAAAAATAATTATGAAAGCTTAAAATCTAAGCCTTATATTTTGAAGTAAACAATTATCAAAACATGAGAACTTTTATTTTATTTTTATCCCTTATGCAGCAAACACTTGGAAGAAAAGCAAACATTATATTTTAATAGAGATCATATTATTTAGACATTTAATCTAATACATAATGTGCTTCAATTTCTAATGGATACACAAAACTATGGAAGAAAACACCCTTAATTTCAAATACATTTAATTCTTAAGATGTGCATTAAATACACCCATGATATACCTCATTAAATGCATGTGACTTGCTAAGGAAACTAGGTAAAGATGTTTAGGAGGGAAATCAAGCTTATAATTAGGGTTAAGCAAAAGCTTAACCTTATAAGCTTTTATAATAAGAAAATATCTTCCAGAGTTCTAGTATATGCGTCTACCTCGTTAAGCGGTAGTTAAGCGCATTATGCACTATCTCAAAAAAAATATTTGGGATCTTCATTTCAAGCTTTTTTATACTGCTATTCTACATGTGCATGCCTATTGTGATATAAACTAGGGTTCTCATTGTGATGACCCTCATTCAACCTCTGGTGCTTATGTGTTCTTAGGTCTTAATTTAGTCTATTGGAAGGACAAGAAACAACAAGTCGTTGCCAATTCTAACACGGAGGTTGAATATCATATTTTATTTATGGGTCTTTAAGGGAAAGAAAAAAAAAAGAAATATTTGCATTGAAAACATCATTATTTACAATTTTTAAACTTTGACTATACAAATTCTAAGATACTCATATTATATTTGGTTTTTTTAACTAGTTTCCCAGGGATCGGTTTTGTCTGGGACGGCTCTCGCCAAGCGCAACCAGCCCTTTGCCACAGGGCCTCACATTTAGAGGGGCCTCAAATTTTTTTAAAAAGGAATGAAAAAAAAAACTTGTACTTACGGACAAGATCCGTCACTAAAAGTAATTTTTCCGTAGGTAAAAGTTTGGAAGACAACAATTTTGCTCTCAATTATGAATTGTCCATAAGTAAAGATCTATTTATCCGTAGGTAAAAGTCATGTTTGAACTATTGCTTATATATTTAACTACAACTTAATTGTCTATCACAAAAAATAGTTGGATTTTTTTTCCAATTCTTTCTAAATGAAAATTGTCAAGTCTGAAACCGGGTCTCCGAATTGTCTGCAATGGCGGATTTTGTTAAGGAAATAAAAGAAGTAATATTTGTATTGAAACATCATCTTTTACACTTTTTAAACTTTGACTACACAAGTTTCAAGATATACTTATACTATATTTGATTTTCTTAACTAGTACGTCAGGGACACTGATTAATATTTTCCTTTATTTATTGTCATTATAGAACTCTTATGGGTCCGATCCCTTTTCACTAAGCTTGACATCTCCTATTACACTTCCCAAGTTTTTTGTGATAACATGAGCACGTAGTTGATCTTTCTCCCAGCCCAATTCTCCATGCTATAAGCAAACAAATGAGTTGGATATATTCTTTGCAATGACAAATGTTTTGCAAAAGATACCAAAATAAACTTCAAGTATTCCATCCTATGAAGCACTGACACCTCTAGAACTAGACGGATCGCGATGTCCGACACGTGTTAGTATCCGACACTTTTATGACACTCGTACGACATGTATTGAACCGGTGTCCTAAATAATTATTTTTTTCTTTACTTCGACACTCCTATGATTGGTGTCCAACATCTATATAACACTCATATGAGCTGTGTCAGACAACTCAGACAAATATCTAAAACAATTTTTCTCTCTCTTGCTTTCACACACCATAGATTCAAGAGTTACATATGATTTGAGAAATTTTGATCAATTAGGAGTTATAGACATTATAGTTGATTATATCATTTTTAACTTTTGTGATAGTAGATGAATAAATAAAGGTCAAATACTATGATATCTTGTAGAACCTTTTCTAATGAAATAAATTGCTCAAGTTAAATGTTTATATATGTATTTAACATATATGTAACGGTGTCGGTGTCCTATATTTTTTACATTAGCAGTGTTGACGTATATGTGTCAATGTCGTGTCAGGTATCTGAGTCAGAGTCCATGCTCCATATATCGCATGTTCCTCGTGTTTTGCAATATGTCGACAACATGCCTAAGGCTTTAACTTCTACAAAGTTTGAATACATGTTCTCTAAGCTAATTGTGTGTAACTCTAATGTCTCGCTCAATTTAGCCTCCAGAGGATTATTTAGTGAGTACAGAAACTCCAGCTCACAAGAGCTTATTATACACTCTCACTATCCTATATCTGTTGATATACCAAACCCCTAAAATCCAAGGAACTAACTGAAAGTTAGTTAGAGTGTGAGGGTACAGGTGACCTATAAATAGATCACTCCTCTTGTAATCAAAACAGAAAATCAATATCGAAGAGTTGAATAAAATTGTTTAGATTCATCACTCTTAAACTCTCACTAGATCATTTATAGTTTTCTAATAGAAATAATTTCTACATACTCCTGTAAGAGATACTCTTACTTGCCAGCTTGCTACTTGTATCAAGCTTTAGATTATTATTGGAATTGGATTTAAATATTTTCTATCTGTAGTCTGATCGATCCTAAATTCTTTGATTGAACTTTTATTGGATAAAAAATTCCTTGTTTGAATTGAGTTTATATACAAGTCAACATTTCAAATATCTTACGCAATACAATTTTCAATGACTTTTTCCAGCATGAAATCAGTAATTGATCGTTACAACAAATCAAAAGAAGAACGTAATCAACTTGGGAGTTCAACCTCTGAAATTAAGGTATTTATAAGTACCTTATACTACTAACATTTGCAAGTGAATTGATCATATAGTTGCGGGGATTGTCTTAATATGGACCTAGTCTAAAGGTGAACTCTTCTATTTTTAATAAGTTTTAATAAAATAACATGTTTGTTCTCAATTTTTTATTATTATAAAATTCGTTTTTTACTTTAGCCGCCTTTAGACCATTTTTGAGACGTTCATATTACAGTCACCCTATAATTATATGTCACGTCTTACTGAAGTGGGGACAAAGGAGTGGCTGGTGTATAACACTTGCATTCTCAAGAAATTTAGTACTTATGTTCTTTTCCTAAGTATGGAGTATTCAAAGACTCTTTTCAAGTTAAAGAAAAAACGTTATCACTTTCTTCTCTTAAAAGGCTATAATGTGTAAGATTATCTTCTAGGAAAGATTATCTAATCTATGAACACCTTATATGAAACTGTGGTCTATAGTAACTAGAGCATATGATACAACAAAAGCCACAGGAACTTAATTCATGTTTGGAATCACAATGAGTTTGACAAAATCATGGTGAGATTGTATTTTTGATGAAGCTCCATGATTTCAAACATGCACTTAGTCGGACATCACAGCATGTGGTTGATAGTTGATACGGTCATATACACTTGAAAACTCAAATCTGTCTTCCAACCAAACAACCCTGAAGAGTTATGTTCAATGTTTATTATGGTAGAAGTATTCATATTTGATGATTGATTTACCTCTAACATCTAATCAGAATGTATCTACCTCTGATATCTAACCAGAATGTATGTTGTTTCATTCATTTTCCAGTTTTGGCAAAGGGAGGCAGCAATGTTAAGGCAACAATTGCATAATTTGCAAGAAAGTCACCGGTACACCCTTCAACATATTTTATTTTAATCAAAACAACAAAAAAGAGTGTAGAGACATTACTATAGATGGAGTAAAAAATTATAACTATGTTGGCACCTCAGAACTTCGCATGTGTTTGTTTTAAAAATGATTAGAAAACCATAAAACACTTGAGAGGATCTTCATACTCAATCATTGAATCATCCAATATAATCTCATTCCACAATAACTCATGTCTTATGCTATAGCTCAAAATTTTGCCTCTACACCTGACCAGGCATCTGCATTATTTTAACTCATGTCTTTACACTTTGTATTTACAACTCAACCTGTATAATAAGCATTTGTTTACGTCTCCATGATCAAATTGTGGATTCATAACTCAACCAGCCCAATAAGCATTTGGTTACACTCCATGCTCAAATTTTCACCCTTCGGTCCAAGTGTGATTCTGAGATGATGATGATGAATCTGATTCATTCTACAAATCTCTTAGCCTGAGTAAAGCATGAACTGACATTCAATAATACAGCAAATAAAAGGGCAAAAGGGCAACCCGGTGCACTAAAGCTCCCGCATACACAGGGTCCGGGAAGGGGTCCCACCATTTGGTGTATTGTACGCAGCCTTACCCTGTTTTTTACACAAGAGGCTGTTTCCAGGACTTGAACCCATGACCTTCCAGTCACATGACAACAACTTTACCAGTTGCGCCAAGGTTACCCCTCCAATAATACACCAAATACTAGATTAAATTTGGTATACACCAAGTATATTATTTTCCTTATATTAATACTAGAATTACCAATCATGGACTCTTCGTTATTTCCCATCCTATCATTCTGCTAATGGGAAACTAATAGACTTATGCATGTGATTGCCATTCTCCTACGATCTTTATGCTAAAATCGAGAACATATTTCCTCAATATATGAATAGCCATTGAGTACTTCAAACTCCTACGACCCTGAAGGAAATGCTTCTCAACTGTGTCATCACCAACTTACGTAGGTATATATGTTATCTGTGTAGGTTTTCTTTAGGGGTCAAGAAACAAGATACAATCCCTTGCTTTGAGGGGAATGAATTTGATTGATATATAATGTAAAAACAAAAATGTAGATATTAATTGTAAGTAGGCTAACTAACTACATACTACTGCTACACACATGGATGGGGCATGAGAAGAAAGTATTGTTAATGTTGAAATTTGGGACCTAACTCATCCTTACAAAACCGGCTTGTAAGGTGAGGAGTGCCTCCTCTTTATAAACTCTTCTCAAGAGTACTATCTATCCAATGTGGGACTAATTCCACACACCCCTCAAAGCCAACACAATGAAGGTGTTGGAGGCTGCAATGAAGGCTAACCAAAGGTCGCAATTTAGGCGACAAGGACGGACCGCAATTAAGGCAGAATTTCCAACAGTTAACAACTAAAAATAACATGGTTTTGGAGTAAGAACATCAATTTGTATCTGCAAGTGAGGGGATCCCCGTGGTGATTGTCCCATTTAGGCCCCTTGGGTGGGACGATTTTCCCCACAAGCAAGGGGGAGAAAATCCCTCGATGGTGGTTCGGAAACGGGGATGGTTATTACAACCCCCGCCCTGCAAGGACCCTGTCCCTGAGTAGTTCATTGAAAATAATAGAAATTTGATCTTATTTTTAGTGTTGATGGATCACAGCGGAGACGGGGACAAAGGGTTAAAACCTCTCTGCGGTGGGGAATGATGATGGGGATAGCGGAGATGGGTCTCCCCACCCCGTTAACATCCCTAATTTGGAATTTTATATATTAGTGGGTTAGATCAAGAAATAACCGGCCTCTTTGATTGTTAATTAGTGTTAATTTTGTTCAAAGAGAATACAATCTACACGTTATTTAATTAGTTCTTGATGTCGGTGTATATATATTAATCTGTTTTGGTTAATCTAGTTTGGTATCAGGTTCAGTATGTTCGTTTTATCTGGTTGGGCATTTTGATTTGGTATCTGGTATTTGTAATATGGTTTGGCAAGCATGTCATGGTTTTAGTATATGATGAAAAGGTCTGGATCATTTGGTATCTCAATGTTTTCGGTTTTATATTTTACGACAGCAAGGCCTCATTTGGTACATTAATTTGCCAACTTACTCAATTTAACATTGATTCAATATAACGGAGTTAATTATTTGTATGCAATCAAAAGTAAACCACTTTGCTACTCATTTCCTATGCTGTTTTAGGTAGACACAAGATAAGGTTGTAAATTTTTAATTTGAGGTTATCGACTCTTGATAAATTTAACATATCTTGGAGGCTGTTTAAGCATGATCTTTACGCTAATTGATGTCTCCAAAAGTAAAACCTTTGTTTTGGAAAATAGAAAGAAAAAAAAAACTGTGATTTTGTTGAACATATGTTTAAGGTGGTTTATACAACTACATGAGTAAACCTGTTAGTGCTTCAAAAAATAAAAAAGTAAACTTGTTAGTTTACCACCTTGGCAGAAGAGAAAAGCTGAAGTGAAAGGGTTGTTTTTGTAAACCTCCAAATCCAAATACCAGTACACTTTGTTATTTCCGCTAGCAGTATCCCCAAGAGAAATCCCATATTATACAGTTATTTATCTCTAGAGCGACGTTTTTTACATCAAACTACTGTAAATCCTAATAAGTTTGTTAGTTGAGGGAGTTAGAGTCAGTGCTTTAGTTAGGATTAGTTAGAGAGGTAGGTTGTGTGTATATATATAATAGCAAGGGTGAGAAGGAGAGCTACGGAAAATTTGAAAACTCAATTCTAAAACATAAACAATAAGATGGATGGGTAGATTTGATTGAGAATAAAATTGGAGAATACTCAATATGATATTGTCTTAAAGGAAAATTTGAGAAGCAAGGTACTCACAACTAGAATGATTAATGACACGAATGTAGTAACTTACAAGTGAGGCCACTTTCAGCTCATATTGAGGAGGTAATGCAACTTTCCCTGTTTTCAGAAGACATAACAAGCAAGAATTGAAGACATAAAAATAATCAATACTCGTAAGGAAAACAGAGAAAGGTTACTGCATAATTAATTGCTAGACCTGTCAAAAAACATCAGATTATTGGAAAATTAAGGAACATGGAACACAGTGTTTAAGCATAGAAAGAGATGGGATACAATAGCATTAAAACCTCCAACTGTGGAAATATAAGATCAGCTTCCCATAACAAAGTACTAAAATGAAATAGAGAAAGGTTACTGCAATATTTAATTGGTAGGTCTGTCAAAAAAACATTAGATTATTGGAAAGTTTGGAAACATGGAACATATTATTTAAGTGTAGAAAGAGATGGACTTCAATAGTACTAGAACCTCAAACTGAAAAAAAAAAAAAAAAAGATCCAACAGATATAGTTATGACTTATGAGTGTATATTAAAGAAAGGTTTATAAAGATGATGATAAAAGTGGGGAATAGAAGCTCATGTGATAGTAACACCAGGGCACATAATACATAAATCCATACTAAATGATTAAGAACATAAGTTCTCATTAGTCATGGCCAAACAAGTGACAAATGGCTTACCAATAGAACCAATGAGAGTCGGTGGACATTCAATTCCATCCTTACTTCCATACTAAGGCTGAAAGTTCGTCCTCAAAGATGATTTGGTTTCTTCGCATGCACAAGTTGATGAAACTAAAAATAAAATGATACAAGTTTGGTCTACATAGAAACTATATCTGATTTGAGAAGTGATGTGCTGAAATTGATTCTTAATTAGGATTCACGAATCATTCTCTAAAATGTAGCCAATTTTTGCATAAACCTCTACTTGTTTTCATCTATTTCATGTTTGGTTTCACCCTTCTCATTCATCAATTTCATGCTTGGTGTTACCCTTCCAAGACTATTTGCCAATCTTTGTTTGTAATTATTGGAAAGTGAGAAGTCCTACATAGATGAGAGCAAGGAAAGCTAAGGTGTTTATAAGTGGTGGAGAGTTTGAGTCCATTGACTCGAACCAAATTGGATTCTCTCCTTTCATTTTTATCTCCATTTCTCTCCTAACTCTTGATCTCTCTCTTAATCTCACTCTCGTCATAAAATTATTTTAGAATTAAGAGAGAGTGGTATTAAAATAGACGGATGGATAGAGAGGAAAATAGAAGAGGATCCAAGTCCGGCTCAAACCTTTGGACTATGTTCCTTCACATTTAAGAACACAAACTAGTTCACTATTTGTCACAATCTAATTGGATATGTGCAGAACTGGTATCAAAACCAGTTTCACCGACTAACTCAAAAAAAACAAAAGAGAGTGCGTGTTGCTCACACCCCCAGACCCGTTGAGAAAAAGTCCGTTGAAAGAAAGAAAGAAAAAAAAAACTACTACTATCCAAATCACAAACAAGAAGAGAAGAGTCTCGTTTGGACGTGAAAGGGAGTGTTGGAGTGAAGTTCCACACAGGTGAGAACAAGAAAAACTAAGGTGTTTATAGGTGCTGAAGAATTTAAGTAAATTAATTTGAACTTTTAGACAATAGACCTCAACACACAAAATTATCAACTACTATGTTACACCCCAATTGTTCAATAATCCAAATGGAACTTTGCAAATCAATTTGGAATTGTTTTTTATTATATGCAGACTGATAATATTGTGTTAAGGTCCTCAATCAACAAGGCTGCCGCTTATAGAAGTCTACTAGGAAGAATTCCCCTAGAAATATGACCAATGGAAACATGGGACAGATATTTAGGGTTATGGACAAAAATTTGAATGCAACTATCGCTCAAAAGTTGTTAATGTAGCAACTAGTACTAACCCACCTCATTATTGTGGTCTCCTAATTTGATTTATTATGGAATCGAAATGTTGAATTATCACTGTGTTAATGGTATTATATTCTATTTGGAAACCATAAGTTATTCCTATAACATTTTTTATATTAGATAAACTCGAGTTTGCAAGTTGAGTCTACAAAAGCTCCACCAGTTCAAGTATCATTGTTTAACGTGAGTATTTCAAGTTATGATATTTATCCAACCCAGTCCGTAGGCTAATTTGTAACTGATAGAGTTTTGTACTTGGTGTTAAAAATTGTTGTCTTCAATTCACAAAATGTAGCTATTTCTTGCTGCATAGAGAATGTATGAAGAAAATAGTTCCAAATTTGACAAGAATAAAGGGGATATAGTTTGTTCTAATCTCAGGGAAAATCATTGTTTTCCAAAGCCAAATCAAAATTAAGAAGGCCTCATAATCACATGCCTCAAAGGCATCATTCTTCTCAAGAGAAGTTTCCTCATTCCAGTATAATCCATTATGGCCTTGAATTTAGTATCCTTGGGACAACTAGAGATAACTTCTGACAATGAGACAATAACTTGGATGCACAGTAAGCAGGTTACTGGGATTTAATGGAAGAGAACACAAGTTTTGTGAGGTTGAAATTGACCGATTACTTGAATCATAAGTCTAAGTAGCTACATAAAGTGGTTAAGGCTAAGGTTTCAAAAAAAACGCCATCACAGCGGCAGCAACAGAAGTAAGAACAAATTGATAAAATCAACACAATAGTTGTGTAATGAAAAAAGGTGACAACTTAAATTGGATTATAGCAATTAACTGAAATGTACAAATACAATGATAAATACTTGTAGTGTGTTGCTTGTCAGTAGATGACATGTTGATACTGATGTTTATTTGATTATCAGTGTAAATAGTGTGATAGTTCTAAAGGTATAAAAGCATGTTACTTGTTACTATAAATATAAAAGCCAATATTGAGCTTTCATTTCAAAAGTTAAGCTATTAGGAAAAATGGTCCTCACTAGTACCACCATAGCCTCTACGAGTGGTCTAAACTTCAATCTGTAGTGCCCCTACTTCTAAACAAAAGTTCAGTTTCAGATATAATGAGCATGCAGTGCCCACACTTTAAACCAAAATTGCTCTAAACCCTGTAAGTTCAACAATATATTCAACACACTGGCTCCTTGTGAGGGCATCTTGGGTTTAAAGTGTGGAGGACAATGTCTGTTCACTCTAGGAAGGGAAGAAGGAAAAATTCACATAAGAGAAATAAAATTATAATATATTGGTATGAATGATAATATAGAATAGGATGCGCTAACCCCTATATACCAACATACTAAACGCTTAAATCTTAATTGAAACGATTAACGCATATAATGAAATATTTTTTAGTTATCAAACCTGCTAGATATGTATGTTTACAACGCAAGTTGATACACTTGATACTCAACACAGAATGCACAAATATTACATTGGTTATCAACACATTGCAATAAATCATGTTATGTTGAGAGCCCTAAAATAGGTGTGATATGAGCTAAAAAAAGTGTTTATAACTGATGGACGTTCCCCACCTTATAAGTTAGTTATGTAGGATTGGGTTGGATCCTAACTCAAGTTTTAAGATGGCACTTGAGCCTATACTAATCGGGGCACGTGGGTCACGCTCTAGAAATCCAATATCGAGCATGAAGGGTGTGTGTTAAGAGTCCTATGTTGGATGTGATATGGCCAAAAAAGTGCTTATACGTATCAATGACCTCTTATATTACAGCCAAGTTTTGTATGGTTGAGTTAGGCTCAACCCGAATTCTAAGATGTTAATCTAGTTGGAAACAAAGAAAATAATGGATGATTTAAGTGTGCTGACTATTAGTTTGCAACATTTGTTCTCGTTGAAACTGTTATAATATGTTGGAATATTGCAACAGAAACAAAGCGTGCTTTGGGAGAAATGATGTGTTTAGGTTATGTTATGAGTGCATTAAGTAGAGGTGCTAATCAAGGAGTAACTGAAAAGCTATTGAGCATGTATAACTACAATCATGACTACAGTTGACCAATATTCTAATTGCCTTTAGCCTTTAAGGAGGATTCCTCATCGTTCAAACTTTTATCAGGCCAATATCTAATGTTACAAACAAACACTTAGAAAACAAAATATAAATGTGTGTTCAATAAACAGTTGTTGAAAAAGCAACTAACACATAAGATAAACAGACTAAATGAAACCTGCTAGTAAGATAACATAACACAGGTGAAGATGGTTAGAATGATGCACAACCTAGTTGGTTCAGATTTTGCATGATGATAAAGGTGCCACTGGAAAGATGTGCCATAGAACTTTTTGGCCACACAGTAATACAGTGTAGCCAATACTTCTCCAAGTTCAAATAGTCCAATAATGTTCAGAGTGAGACAATCATTGAGGTTTACTTCATCGCTTAAGAGTTAAGAAGGAAAATCTCGAGTAAGATTTTAGTTTCAAAGAATACTGATAATGCTTTAGGAATGTTTAGATGTATTTTACCTCTCCGAGTAACATCCCTGAAACGACAATGGAAGTGCATGTAAGTTTATCATTACAAATACTTAAAACTGAACAAATCTTACAAATTTTTGCTAATAATAATTCAGCTGAAAATCTTTTTGAATCATACATTCATTGCCTACTCTTGATAATGAACTATCATTTAAGGTTCCCATCCAAACATTTCATTATTAGCATGATTTTACAGGCAAATAATGGGCGAAGAATTATCAGGTTTGACAGTCAAAGAATTACAGGGTTTGGAGAACCAATTGGAAATCAGCCTTCGTGGCGTTCGTATGAAAAAGGTTTGCATTCTCTATCAAAAATACAGTTCTCAAGTTTGCATCTAAAGATACCATAGTTGACATACAATTGACTTATGCAGGAGCAACTTTTCATGGATAAAATACAAGAACTAAACCGAAAGGTCAGTCCTCAAATGGAGAAATTAAGAAACTCAGCTATTCGTTAATTAAAATATGTTTTTATATTCTGCAGGGAGACATCATACACCAAGAAAATGTCGAACTGTATCGTAAGGTAAACCTAATTTCTCAAGAAAATATGAAATTGAAAGAGAATGTATTGGTTTGTATGGCAATAGAAACTAAAATAATCTCAAACTAAATCATCAATTTTTTTAATGAGGCAACTTGCTATACTCTGAACTCCAAAAGAGATTTTCACTAACTCAGGTCTATGGAACAAAAGATAAGAATGGAACAAACAGCGTTTTGAGTCTCACAAATGGTGTAGGCATAGGAGACGATCCAAATGTACCTGTGAATCTCCAGCTCAGCCAGCCACAGCAACAACACTACAAGGCCCCTTCAGGAACTACAAAACTAGGGTATGATTTTGATCATTTAGCTAGTATACCATTAATCATGATCAAAAACTATTGACCTCAGAATGTTTTGATTGCTTCAGCAGACTACAATTGCATTGATGCATTCCCTGGAGATCAATGCTTCTCACCTGCAAACAAGAAAAATGAACTCTGATTTTAATTTCATATATGAATGTGGCATATAGGCTACAAACCATTTACTTCAAAAGATTTTTAATTTGAAAGTATGAACAAAAAAAACAAAAAACATTAGCATGTATGTGATGTTCAATGAAGCATCTTGTGTGTAGCAGAGACTCTACAAAGAAATTCTCCAAATTAAACAGATGTGCTACCATTTTACTTGTGTTAAGAAATTATTATTGGCCTTCAATTGGGTGAAAACTGCAAGATTAAAGCATCTACGGCGTTGGTAATACATATTGGACAGAATCAAATCAACGCATAGGGGATACAAAGATTCCAGCAAAATGAATTTAAACACCAAAAAAATCGTGACCTAACTTTCGCTTAAAATTAGAAAATTAATGCTTAATGTTGTCCACCATTTTGGACTTTTCAACTTAATACTATCATTTACAATTAAAAAGGGCAGTGAAAATGAAAATATAAGCCCACAGCATTGCGTTAGTCCAATGAAGCACACAAACAGTTAAAAATAGAAAAGTGATACAGTATTGTAATCTGTGATGCTAAATACACCAAGGTTTTATGAGAGAGGAACAGGGACATATCAATATTAAAAGGAATTAAAAGGAAACAAAACCATATGCAACTCGA
>Ga0315913_1000869_pt1 | contig 30115 bp, 18 predicted proteins | sample MpolsnodulesMG_FD_207736 | JGI IMG/M metagenome (GOLD analysis project Ga0315913, IMG submission 207736) | Medicago polymorpha root nodule microbial communities from Los Angeles, California, United States - small nodules | ecosystem: Host-associated > Plants > Roots > Nodule | place: USA...
ATTGTTTTAATGATGTTGCATTAAAAATGTAATTATAACTTTCACAAATGTTTGACTTGTATTTCGAAGATAAATTTTTCTTTTATGTATTTTTTATGTCATTCGTTACAAAAAAAAGAAAACCTAGAGGCTCCGTTCAAAGGATATTCTCTCAAGTTTCTCTAATTTTTATATTATCTCCCACTAAATCAATGGCTTGAATTGATCATGACTCTCATGTAACATGAGACAATCCTTTTCCATTATAACTACTAACTATTTGCATTTCTCAATAACACTGGTATATACCAAATTGAGAACTGTTCAAGGATGTTAATCTAGATAGAGAGAGCTTACCTCATCACACTGCATTGCAGTTGTGAGCCTGTGAGCAATGAATATGGAAGTTCGATTAGTTGATACTGACTTCAATGCACTTAAAATCTCTGCTTCTGTTGTGCTGTCTAGAGCACTTGTAGCTTCATCACACAACCTACGAGCAAGACACAACAGTTAAAAGAAATTGGACTAATGAAACATGTGTGTGTGTGTGTGTGTATTAACTTCAAAAAATGACTCCTCTATCAAAATGGTAACACACACTTGTAATCTAACATAGGAAAGCACCACACAAAAATGTGCCCCAGAATATATATGATCAGAATACTTACAGTATTGCAGGTGATTTTAAGAATGCTCGAGCAAGGGAAACACGTTGTTTCTCACCACCACTTAACTGTTAAAAAATGCATAGTCCATGAAAATTTGAGAGATTATCATCATAAAATTTGGTTTACAGTATTACATTAGGGAGGAGGGGACCCAGAGGTCTGTGTTCCTCTCTTTCCCCACAAGCATGTTGATAAGGACTTGGGTGTCAAGGAGTGCCAACGTTCCACACCGAATAGTATGGAATACTCGGTGGAGAATTTAAGGGAAGATTCTCCAAGTGCTTGTTCACAACAGGTTACAACTGTTCAAACTACAACCATCACACCAATGGCATGCCAATAAAATTGCATATTTTAGATCAGATATTATATATGATAATACACACGATTTTCTCTTACATACATCCATACTATGGATGCTTCTCCTGAGATTTATAATAACAAAACCATATGTGCCCTAAACAAAATATCACGATACTGAAAAACATTATCCAAAATAAATAGTGGTATCATCACCTTTAGCCCTCGTTCTCCCACAACAGTGGAGTATTTTTCAGGAAAACTCGTGATAGTGTCATGGATTGCTGCTTTCCGGGCGGCTTCATAGACCTGTAAGCATACAGCAATTAATAAGCTAAGAACATGATGGAACCTAACAAAGGAAATTTGTAAAGTGAAGAAGCAAACAAAGGTATAGCAGTACAAAAGGTACCTCCTCTTCTGTTGCTGAAAGCCGACCATAGTGAATGTTATGAAATATGGTATCATTGAAAAGTACCTACACATAATCACTCAGGTTTCACAACTTGCAAGACCTAGCAAGGGAAGAAATATGTTATTCTAGAAATAGATGCTTTGTTTACTTACGGTATCTTGTGGAACAACACCAATAGACTTCCGTAAACTCTCAAGGGATACATCCCGAATATCTTGATCGTCTATCTTTATCTGTAGAGAGCAAGTTGCAAATGAGAATTTGAGAGAAGCAAAGAGCACCTTAAATATAAAAGGCAACTACCAATCTTTAAACTAGTCATTCAGCAAAGTCAATTACATGTATCAAACCACGGCGTTGGACTCTAGTATTAGCCATAATGATTTAAGACACTCTACTTGCAAAATAAATTACTGATGCACACATCTATAGAGCCATATAGTACAGATGTATAAAATCTAATGACCATCGATCCAAATAGGACAGTAAACATCAAATGTCATATATAGCATGGAAATATAGCTTAAGCTTAATAAAGTATATCATTTCTTACACTTCCAGAATGGGGATCAAAAAATCTGAATAGCATTCTGAGAAGGGTTGATTTTCCTGTCAATCATGTATGAATATGAAATGTCAGAAATAAGCACAATAGTAGCATAGACTATTCACAAGCCAGAAAATAAAACAGAAAACAATATCCAAATTTGAATACCGATACATATCATGTTTCAGAAGTCAGTATCTTACACAAGATCTGATAAATATTAAACTTCAATGCAAAAGCATGACACATGGATGGATTTTCATCCATGATCTTCCATCAGATATCTAGTCCGTGTCTTAGCAGTCACAATGGCAATATCCATTATTCAACGAAGTTACCAAGAAAAGGTGAAACAATAATGAAAGCCTCAAAAAAATTCTAATGAAAAATAAAGGGAAACAGTGGCGCAACTTTGTTTGTGATTGGGGTGGCTAAAAGGGTAAAAATCATTAGTGATATAGTGCTAAAAGGGTAAAAATATAGCCATGGAACAAAAAAAAATTCCGACCATAGGCAGCGGAAAAAAGTTTCGAACAACAGCTGTGCAAGTAGGAAATTTCATCATGGTGATGCTTACCACTTCCACTAGTCCCAACAATTGCAACACTTTTACCAGCTGGCACAACTAGTGATATTCCATCTAGTATCTTTCTTTCTGTGAGGTAACTGAAGCATGAATCAATTTATAATCACAAAAATATTAGTCAAAACACAAAGTTATATTTGATCAGCTGTTAGCTTTTCAATATAGCAAATAACATTTTATCAAATACAAATTTCCATGTCTATTAGGAAATGAATTGTTCAAAGTATCAACTTCAACATGTGTAGAACAGTTATATTTGTATTATAAGGCAGCTAGCGAATTTGCGTGTTAATTCAACATCTCTATTTGACCAGTTGCGAAGTAAGAAAACGAGGAAGCACAAGTGAATTTGTGTGTTTGAACTACGTACAGACCTAGCGAATATTATAGAGTACATAAATATAAATACAAGGATAACAGTTACCTTACCTTAAGTGCCGTAGTTACATAAACTCAATTCATAACTATCATATTTTTGTTAATTCTTATTGAAATTGTGGAGTTTTTTAGATAAAGAGAGAAGAAAAAACATAAAGATTGCGAATTAAGAATTTGGTTTGATATGACTGTTGAATATTTTAAAACAGTATATTTTTTATTTTAAGTAGTGTTTACATTGGGACAAGAAGTTGTCTCATAGTTCGTTGGAGTAACAAAATTATAATAGTATCTCATTTCTAGATTCAAATTGTCCCATAACAATCTTAAAATTAAACATGAAACAAAAAATTTGTCCTTTTTCAAGTACCAAATTTTTAAGCAAATCAAGCAGATCCTATTTGATGGCCAAAAGTAAACTAAAGGAATGGTGGCATTATTATGGAGTGAAGGGATAATCACATACCTAAAATGTACATTCTCAAATTGGATTTTTCCCCCATTAAACCTTAGAGGCTTTGCATTTTCTTTATCCTTAATGTCTGCTTTTTCCTGTCACAATATTAGGAATGGCATGCAATATCTCAAAGTGATGCAGGAAATGACAATTGCCAGTAAATATGATCACATACACAGCATCTATTCGAATAAATGAAGGCCAAAATTTGAGGAAAATTGCAATCTGACACAGGTCAGACTGCAGTCTATATTAGAAAATATTATATACTCGGTAACAGATCCCGTCATAAAATTGACACCTTTGATAACTGATTCCGGCCTAGGAAACCCCAAATGTTATGGGATCCAAAATCAGCATGTTTCCTTTTCTACCTAGGCTGTCTTTGTATAATTCTAACATAGGTGTGTATCAGAAATAACAGTGAATAATAATATTTAATTTCTGAGAATTTGCATCATGAACATAGTGATAGAGAAAGTATCTCTATGAAAGTACTCCCGGAAGCTCATTAGAATGTAGAAATATCATCACTAGTAGAAAGAACTAAACCAACTAATTAATATATTGAACATATAAGCTTGGAAGAAAAAGGACCAATTCAGTTAAATAATTCAATGAATGATATTCTGCCTATTGATAAAAAGGGATTTTCAGATAAGAGACATACATGAAAATTCTCCTTAATACACTCATTTTTTAGATTGAATTTGGTTCCCTTGTATAGTACACTCCATCTTCATAAAGTGTTAATCTCACTCAACCAATTTCCTAGGTTTTGCGGCACCTCATTATTTCACATTAGCCTCCATCATGCTTCTGTCCATGCTTTAGATGTCATCCTAGGCGTGAAGGGCGGCTATGTTGAGATCCCACATTAAAGTATATATGACCAAAGTAGTCTTATAAGGCTTTGGCGATCCTCACATATTTTAGGATGCTTTTGGGGTTAAGTTCCCATTCCAAATTTTAAAATGATATGAAAGCCTCAAACAGATCTATTAGTGGGTAGCTCACGTATGACTGCACTCTAAACGTCCAATCCTAGGTGTGAGACAATGTGTTGTGATCTTCGTTATTCCATTTCCACCGACATTTGTCCCTGCTCCAAATGTGGTCCTACAAATGAGGAGTAGAGTTGAGATCCCACGTTGACTAGCGACATGGCAAAAGCAGTTCTTACAAGGCTTTGACAGTCATTACTACATGAGTTTGTTTTTTTTGTGGTTGAATTAGGTCCAACCCAAATTTTAAGAAATTTGTCTATCTTCTTTTGTCTGCACCGTTCTCGATCTATTCTCTTTTGAATTTTCAGCCAAGGTAGTCAATCACAGCCAAAAACGGCGCGATCCTGGATTTTCTCCAGGACTGACTACATAGTTTCGGCCAACTATCCAGTCACTCCATTCTTGACTTTATGTAGGTGTGAACCATGAAAAACTCCTATAATGGAAGCTCAGATACTAGCATTGTGAGAAATCTGGTATTTTTTTCCAACAAATTTGTTGAACTTCGAAAGTCTGCAGTTCCCTATCACCAAGGCAATAATTATCTCCAAAATGACGAGACCACTCCCTCTAATCCCTTCCTCCTATGAATATATATTACAACCTAGCACCCTAATCCAACCTAATTATTTCAAAATTCCGATTAACGAAAAAATCGAGTAGCAAATAATTGGGTGGAACTACCTAACGGCTAACACTTACATTTAATAATATATGTATACCATATTCACACACACAACTGCATACTCAGGTGAAAGAAAGAAAACTCCATAAGCATACACATTTAGAATTTTAAGAGAAATAACTTTTTAAAGTTTAATGTGGAGGATACCTCAAGTAACTGGAACATAGCTTTCATGTCGATTAGGCTTTGTATAGTTGCACGATAAACACCACCAAGGAAATAGAGTGGAAGAGATAGTTGGAAGAGAAGCCCATTTACCATCACCTGCATATTAAGTTAGATCATAATCCAGGTCATGGTTATTAAATATGGACACAATTTTTGTATTTTACTTTATTGTATATAAACAAAACAACAAATACATTAAATCAAAAATAAACTAATCACAAAATTCACAAAGATCACCGGAGGATGTGATCCTCAATATAAAAGCAAAACACATGCATTAAAGAGCTAATAAAAACTTCAACGAAGAAAAGCTACCCTCGACATAGAATTTAATTTGATGTAATTTTACCAAATCACCAACAGTCATTGTGCCATTCATGATCCCATGAGAACACAAAACCATTGCTGTTGAAAGAGCAGTACTAAATATAGCGGTTTGACCAAAGTTCAACAAAGCAAGACTCTGTTCGCTTTTCTGAGCAGCATCCTCATACCCTGCAAAGAAAAAAAAAAGGATGAGTTTTCTAAGCTGAAGATTCTTAAGCTGTATTTAGGTCATACATCAACTCAGTGTGGGGATTTGGTAAGTTTTCTCCAATAATGACATTGCCAAGATTTTTTAAAAGTTGCTACAGAACTCGATCTCTTTTGACCAAAGAACCGATTACTTACTCTTTAGGTACATGTCATAATGATCAGTTTCATGAACTTCATTATTGAAATATTTGACCGTCTGTAATACAATAAAAGAAAAAAATCAATCCCATAGTGATAACCAAATTGAAGATAAAATCAGCATAAATCAATTAAAGTAATTGGTATTAGTGAATGAAATGCTGACCTCATAATTAATAAGTGAATCAATAGCCCTCGTACTAGCGTCATTATCAGCCTTATTCATGGCTTTCCTGAATTTAGTCCTCCACTGGAAAGGCAGAGAACATAAGAATAAAGAACTTTTCAAAAATCCATTTTCCCTGCCAATGCAGTTGGCTAATAACAAACATACTGAGAACTGAACATAAAAAAAGTGAAATGAAGTACAAAGGTGCCACAATGCCAGTAATGTATCTAACAAGACCAAAAATGAAATAAAAGAGCACCAAACATATTTTCATGTTTAGATCAGTTCAAGGCATGATACCTGTGTGATAGAAAGTGTAAAACCAATATATGCAGCAACTGACAGGGAAGTGATCCACGCAAAAGGTGCTCCATATTTGTAGGCCAATATACCTGATACCATAGATATCTGGATCGATATGTGTTAAAACTGTTGAAGTTGATAAAGTAATTTACAAAAATTGTTAATGAAAACATAGACACCAGGAAGTCAAAATTAAGATACAATTCCCAATAAATATTCTCCGTGATCCTAAATGATCTACATTAGTTGAAATCATGACTCAACTAAGCAACAAGAAAACAATACCTCTAATATGGTGGGTACTATGTTGAACAACGTAGAGGAGAGAATAAAATTTATTGCACCGCTACCACGATCAATTGTTCGACTTAATGCACCAGTTTCTCGACTAAAAAAAATAACTAGGTGAGAGGCATACGCAATGAAACAATAGACAACACAATGCAGAAAAGAAGCATAAAGGGAGGAGAATATTATCCACTGGACAAAGAAGTCTCTCTTCTCTGGTATGTTATCCTTATTTTTTTCAGTATTTCGTTATTTACTTGCGTAATCGCACCTTTCCTTTCTTAGTTTTCTTGATCATTCATTCACAAACACGCATATGTAGAGATACAGACAGATTAGCCATTTCTTCATGGCAGAAGCCATACCTTAGATGATATCGAAGGTCAAGGTCATGCAAATGTGAAAAGACCTACAAAATTCAGATACTAACATTAATTGATTACCGAGACATCATACAACCAACTATTCTGTGATTTTGAAAAATAGGTGGAAGATACACCAGAACTACTCATATAATAAAAATAATTATTGTATAATGTATTTATACAAACAAGTTTACCAAAAATACTTTTACTTATCAGATTAATCAAAACTCATGAAAGTAGCATACCTTCCTTGAAACTAAACGAATTGTCCGCAGGGCTACCTTAGAAAATAAAGCATTCCGCAGTTCTGCCACAATCAGTTGTATCATTTAAATAGAAGTCAACAGAATGAATCTTGAAAAAGCAAGGCTCTTCTCAAAGAAACATAGATAAAAGTATCTACATCAATATTGGGATGCCAATATCTAATGGAGAAGAATCACAACTAGGGTAGCGATGAGCCACCAGCTCATGAGCTATTTGAGGCTTTGCTAGCTACAGTTCCTCAAGTTAGACACATTAACTCATGAGTTGGGTTTCAGATAGGTAGACAAAACAATAGAAGTATATTAACCATTTCATTTATAAATACCATTGAAAGCAGAAGCTCCAGAACGTGCAATCCCATATCCAATCAACACTGCCATGGGGGTAGCAAAGAGTGCCATCATAATAGGATTCGAAGTAACAACACTAGCATTGCCCGTGGCAGTATTCAACCAATCAACTCCAAGCTTGAATAAGAAAGGGACCTGAACATTCAAAACCTGAAAGACAAAAATAGAGCACGAACCATCACAAGTGACTTAGCAGCAAATATCCATTACCAACAACAATAGTCAATAATCCACATCAGAATGTTAAATAGTTCGCTACAACACAATAAATTGGAAGAGCTAATATGTGCTTATCTTATCATGGCATAAGTACTTGTGTAATTGTTCAAAAGAGCTTATAAAAGTAGCTGATGATATGCACATAAAATGTTTTCAAGTTTTTTAGAGTAAATATACAATTTGGTCGCTGAAATTATAGGACCGTGTCAATTTAGTTTTCCATGTTATCAATTTTCCAAAATGATTCACGTGAATAATTTAGAATAATCAACTTGTATTTCACAATGATGTTGCACCAATCTATATACAAGAGAGAATCTCTCAAGAAAGGAAAAATAGAAAATTACTTTGTCAACTATAATAAATAGAGAGTAATCAACACTCCCCCGCAAGCTGGAGCATGCATCCAATTTGTTACATATATAATTACCTGAGGTCCGCGTAGAGGTTTGGTGAAGATATCGGCTAATTGATTATTTGAGCTCATTGAAGAGGTTTTAATGATGTCAGAAAGGATCTTCTTTGTCATAAAGTGACAATCAACTTCTATGTCTTAAATCCTCTCGTGAAAAACAGGATTTGTAGAAAGATAAAATGTCGATTCATTATCAAACATAAGTTCCATAGGGCCAAGCTCATAAATTTTCAACTCTTGTAATAAATGTTTCAACCATAACAGTTCACAGGTAGTGTAGGACATAGCACGCTACTCTGTCTCTGTACTTGACCTTGCAACAACAGTTTGCTTTTTACTTTTTCCACGAGATTAAGTTTCCTCCAATCAAAACACAATAACCTGATGTTGATCTTCCATCATTAACATTATCTTCCCAATCTGCATTTGAATATCCAACAATTTTGGTAAAGCCTCTGTCGAAAAAAACAAGTCATTTCCCAAGTGACCTTTTAATATACCTAAAGATCCTAACCACGTCATTCCAATTACTATCACATGGTGAGTTTTGAAATAGATTCACAACACTAACAGAATACAAAATATATGGTCTGGCCATAGTAAGATAATTCGGTTTCCCAACTAACCTCGTCTATCTGCCTAGGTTAGGATATGGCTCTCCTTGATTATGTAGAAGCTTCACATTAGGTTCTATGGAAGTATCAACTGGTTTACAATCAAGAATCCATGTCTCTTTCAAGATATCAAGAACATATTTTCTCTGAGAAATAGCACTGTCTTCATGAGACTGAGCAACTTCAATCCCAAGAAAATAACACAACAGACCGAAATCTTTGGTAAGAAAGTGGTTGAATAAGTGTTGCTTTAGGTCTTTAATGTCTTCTTGATCATTACTAGTGATAAATATCATATATACATATATACCACAAGATAACGACTTTGTTCAAAGATGAACGTCTAAAGAATACAGAATGATCTGCTTCACAACGAATCATGCCAAAATTTTGAATAACCTTGTTGAATTTTCCGAACCAAGCTCGATGTGATTGCTTTCGACCAATACAATGTCTTTTTGTAACTTGACCATACTCCCCTGAGGCAGAAGGTTATGTAGATGATATTGTCCGTAGGACCCACAAGCTTTAAGCGGTCTCAGCAGAACAGGGGAGGCAAGTCATACAGAACAAGCGGCGGGTGGCTAGAGTCTGGCGTGTGGATGACGCATGCCATAAGTCAATACCAACATAATGTCATTATAATCCTTATAAATACCAATAGATGGATGGGATTTTACTAATATTTTACAATTTTAGAGAATATTGTTAGTATAAAGGACTAGATCGGTACAAACCTATAATTTAAGAGACCAAATTGGATATTTACTACTTTACTTATTTCCATAAGCTCCTATAATAAAAAAAGTAAAAAAGTTAGCAACGATATAACTAACCTTAGCTCCAACAAGTAAAAAAGTTGCAGCAACAACCCGAAGCTGAAATTCAAGATTATCTTTCATCCAAAGGTAACTAACAAGTGATTTAAGGATCTTGATATCAGCAATTTGACCACCACCTGGTGGCGATTTAGCAACAGTAGAAGCAGTTTTTTGATTCTTGAGACTTCCATCATCAGTTGAAAACGAAGCTCTGCTATTTGATGATGATGCTGAATTGGAGAGAAAGCATTTTATAGAGAAAATTGAACTTGGACATGGCTTGAGTTGACGGTTAATGAAACTGATTCTGTAACGGTAACTGCTTTTGGTGGGAATTGAGTGGCATGTGGTAATGCAGGAAGCTGTTAAAAGCGACCGGACACGGTTGCCGCTGCCGGAAGTGGTGGGAACGGCGTACCTTGAAGCAGCGGCAATCATTTTTGTTTTCTTCAGGGAATGAATAATGGAGAAAGAGATGCTTTCTCTGAGGTTCATTCATTCATTTTGCTGCTGCACCGGAGTTTTACATACATGTGCTTGTGATTATTTTATCATTATTCAAGTCAATACATTCACCCACCCCACAACTTGTATCCATTTCAAACACCACACAAACTTCTCTCTTTCAAACAAGATAATTATTTCGTCTGTTAACTTCAAGGTGGATTCTAGGGTAATTGGACCCTCACCCTAGAATCCACCTAACTTCAAAAGTATTTGTAAAAAATACCAACTTTTTTTTTTTTACTTTAAAAAAGTTTAATGCTTTTTCACCACCACACCTCCAATTTTTAAGATGAGTGTATAGTATCCACATCATTATTTATTTTTAAAATTATTAACCGTAAAACATTACAATTAAATAATTAACACTACATGAGAAATAAAATTCATGGAGGGTAAAGCTTAGGAACTCTTTCAAGCACTTCAATTCAATGGTTTGTTTTTATGGGATTATTACATGTTATTTTGGAAATGGATTGTAAGAAAGTAATCGATTATGTATGCTAAATCACATTACACTAAATATGGATCTCGATTACATGATTGTAAATCATATTACAATAACTATCAAGGTTTTGCTAGACAGTCAACTAGTAGTGCTCACTTTCTAACTATAACATCTTTCTCTTAAGCTCTTCATAACACTTTTTATTACATTACTGATGGTATTTCTTTCATTATCACTGAAATGTCTCGAGCTTCTTTGAGTCGAAAACGGGAAAAAATAACAACCAATCTAGATAGATATTTCTAATATCTACTGGAATGTGGTTTCATAAGAATCACAGGTTCACGAGGAAAGAGAACAATCTATCTTTTTCTGGAATAAGATTACTGAATCAATCCACTCTAAAAAAATGTAAAAAATAAGTCAGCTGCAAAATAAGCAGCTACATGTCACTGGTCAGTCTAGCACTCCATATACAAGTAAGCGCTTCTTGTTATTTAGAAGTGCTTAAAACGTGCAATAATACGATTTATAATCTACATATCATACAAAATTTTGCTGTCTACAGAAAGCCAATCCAACTTCATTTATCTAACACTGAAGAGTTCTTTTGAACACTAATAAATTATGTATGAATTTTTCAAATTCACCATTATATAGTGAATCGATGACCCTGCTGCACTACCCAACAATAAGGAATGTGATACTCTGAAGAGATCTTATGACTGACACTGCACCGCTGAGCTTCAAAATGGACTTAATACATACACCATTAACATTGTGCAATGCATTTCTTCCCATCTTGAGTCGATAAAGGAAGATGGTTTCTATAATCTTTATGCTCCCAATTTGGTGGCCGAGTCAATTGCATCAACAGTATTATTTTGCTGTCCCCAAAGCTGTGCATATCTTCCTGCATTTGCTAAGAGCACTTCATGTGGTCCATGCTCAACCACCTTTCCATTTTCCAAAACAATGATCTGAATATTGCCAAAAAAAATATATATATATCTTTTGATATGAGTAATGCAATGGCATAAGGGAATATATATACCATGTAATAGATAATATGTTGATAACAACAAGGATGGACAACTGAACTAAGTAGAACATTTTATCATAAATCTATTGTTCTAAGATGAATTTTTTAATGGGGTCTTGCCTTACAATGAAGATGGGTCCAACATATAGATTACTAATTGAAATAAAATCAGTTCAATATGTTCTAGAATAATTTGCACAAACTCCTCTCTTCTAAAAATATATAATAAATACCATACATTTTTTAGGTACAGCTATACATTCTTATATAGTCTACAAAAATCAGAACTGCTAAAGGATGTTAATTTAGATAGAGAGCTTACCTTATCACACTGCATCGCAGTGGTGAGCCTGTGAGCAATGAATATGGAAGTTCGATTGTTTGATAATGACTTCAATGCACTCAAAATCTCTGCTTCTGTTGTGCTGTCAAGAGCACTTGTAGCTTCATCACACAACCTACGAGCAAGACACGGCAGTTAAAAGAAATTGAACTAATAAGTGTGTGTATGCACACTACTCCATCACAATGGTAACACAAACACTCGTAATCTGAAAGAAAAAAAAAAGGAAAGCACCGCTCATGTTTAAATAACAATTTCTGTATAACTATAAGACATTCAATGTTATGAAGTAAAAAATAAGAAAATAAATAATGTCCCGTAGATGAGAATATTACATTGGATGAGTGGCAAGAGAAGACAGGGATTATAAATTCAATTAGAGACAGAGTTGGGCTAGCCACAAGGCCCACAACCACAGAAAATATGGTAGAGTCTCAACATAGGTGGTTTGGGCATGTGCCGATTTGGCATACAAAAGCACCGGTTAGATAAGATAAAGGATAACCCTATAGTCAGATGAAGAGGGAAATCAAGAAAAACCATAGGTCGGACGATTTAGAGGAAAATGGTCTGTATTTGGAAGCCGCATGTGACGTATCTTAATGATATCAATTGATTCATATAGCTGATCCTACACGATGGAAAAAAAAAACTTGGTGGCGTGGTGTTTCAATTGACAAAAATCATAGTTAGATATTTATTAGACAGATAAATAAACCTCCCCAATAAGTTTATCACATTCTGTCCTATTGTCCTGATAAGTATACCCAATAGGACATAAGTGTACCGTCAGAGGCTATGATACCATCTTAAAAACAAAGAAAATAGGAGAAATTTGGTCACCAATCAATACACATCCAATGCATTTTGTAATAAGTAAATAGCCTTTTGGATGAAAAAAATAGTCCAATCATCATAATCAATAGGTAAGATCGGATTCAGTCTATAAGATGAAAAGGCCAAATATCACATCTGTGATCAATTCGTAAAGTTCTTTATTCATCTGCCATCATTCAAGTTGCGCAAGACCCAAGTAAATCAAAAAATACAAAGCTACACAACACAAAAATGTGCCCCAGTATATATATTATATATATATGATCAGAATACTTACAGTATTGCAGGTGCTTTTAAGAATGCCCGAGCAAGGGCAACACGTTGCTTCTCACCACCACTTAACTGTTAAAAAAACCAGACTGAGAGTTTGAGAGATTGGCGTCATAAAATTTTATTTACAGTATTACATTAGGGAGGAGGAGACCCAACAGTAACGTGAGGTCTGTGTCCCTTTCTTTCCCCACATGCATGTCAAAAGGGACTTGGGTGTCAAGGGGTGCCCACATTGAGTACTACGGAATACTCGGTGGAGTATTTCAGTGGCTTGGTTCTTCCCCATTGATAGCTAAATATTAAGGGAGAATACTCCAAGTGCTTGTCCATATCAAGTAAAACTATAGCAAACTACAATCATCACACCAATGACATGACAATAAAATTGCATATATTAGATCAGTTATCATATGATAAAGTTGGATTTTCTCTTATATACATCATCTTTACTATGGATGCCACTCTTGAGACTTGCAATAACTATTGGAGATATAGTTTAGTTTCATATTAGTCTAAGTAGATTGTAGTATATATAGTTGTAACCACCCCATTAGTGGGTTAATTCAATCATTTGTAACATTACTCTTTACTATCAATAATACACTTTCAAAGCTTTTCTCTCCTTCATCCATGGATGCCATGTTTCCTAACAATAACAAAACCATATGTACCCTAAACAAAATATCATAAAAGCTCAATACTGAAAAACATTATCCAAAATAAATAGTGGTTTCATCACCTTTAGCCCTCGCTCTCCCACAACAGTGGAGTATTTCTCAGGAAAACTCATGATAGTGTCATGGATTGCTGCTTTCCGGGCGGCTTCATAGACCTGTAAGCATACAGTAATTAATCAGCTAAGAACAAGTTAGAACCTGACAAAGGAAATTTGTAAAGTGAAGAAGCAAGCAAAGGTATAGCACAACAAAAGTTACCTCCTCTTCTGCTGCTGAAAGCCGACCATAGTGAATGTTATGGAATATTGTATCATTGAAAAGTACCTGCACATAATCTCTCAGGTTTCACAACTTGCAAGGGCAACAATACGTAATTCAAGAGATAGATGCTTTGTTAACTTACAGTATCTTGTGGAACAACACCAATAGACTTTCGTAAACTCTCAAGGGTTACGTCCCGAATATCTTGATCATCTATCTTTATCTGTAGAAAACAAGTTGTGAATGAGAATGTGAGAGAAGCAAAGTCCACCTCAAATATAAAAGGTAACGACCAAGCTTTAAACTAGTCATTCAGCAGAGTCAATAACATGTAACAAATCATGGCGTTGGACTTTAGTATAAGCAATAATGATATAAGACACTCTAAATGCAAAACATAACGCATGTACACCGTTAAGAATCCTACATTGGATGAAATATGGCCTGAAAATGTGCTTATAGAGTGGGTAGTCCTCACGCTACAAGCCGGTTTTGTAGGGTTGTATTAGGCCCAACCCAAATTCTAATATGGTATCAGATCCTATCCAAGATATGCTGGGTCACATGCCATCAGGTCACCGCTATCGGGTCATTTGGATCAAGCTCCAGATGTCTAGCGCTGGGCTTGAGAGTGGTGGGTAGTCCTCACCCTACAAGCCGGTTTTGTAGGATTGTGTTAGGCCCAACCCAAATTCTAATATACACATCTTTAGAGCCATATAGGACGAATGTATAAAAATCTAGTGTCTATCAATTCAAATAGAACAGAAAACATCAAATGTCACATATAGCATGGAAATATAGCTTTAACCAAATATAGATTAGATTCATTTCTTACACTTCCAGAATGGGGATCAAAAAATCTGAATAGCATTCTGAGAATGGTTGATTTTCCTGTCAATCGTGTATGAATATTAAACATGTCAGAAATAAACACATTATAAGCATAGACAATTCACGAGCCAGATAATATAATAGAAAACCACATCCAAATTTGAATACAGATACATTTCATGTTTTAGAAGTCAGTATAACACAAGATCTGATTGATATTAACTTTCAATACAAAAGGGTGATTCATGGATGGGTTTTCAACCATGATCTTCCATCAGATACCTAAAGCATGTCTTAGAGACCACAATAGCAATGTCCATTATTCAACGAAGTAACCAAAAAAAGGTGAGATAATAATAGAAGCCGCAGGTTAATTTCCATTGAAAAATAGAGGGAAGCAGTGGCGCAACTTTGTTTGTGATTGGGATGGTTAATGCCTTGAAGAAAAACATTTGTGATATAGTGCTAACTGCTAAAAGGGTGAAAATCTATCCATGGAACAATTTTTCTTTCGGACCATAGGCAGCATAAAAAAGTTTCTAACGACAGCTTTGCAAGTAAAACAATTTAAGAAAATAAATAATTTCATCATGGTGAAGCTTACCACTTCCGCTAGTCCCAACAATTGCAACACTTTTACCAGCTGGCACAAGTAGCGATATTCCATCTAGTATCTTTCTTTCTGTGAGGTAACTGAAGTATACATCAAAATATAATCACAAAAATATTAGTCAAAACACGAAAGTTACATTTAATCAGCGTGTTGGCTTTTTAATATAGCAATTATATTTGTATTATCAGGCAGCTAGGGATTTGATTTTATCAGTCGAGAAATAAGAAAATGGGGAAGCACAAGAGATTTTTTTTTGGACTAGACAGCAGAGAATATTATATATAGAGTATATAAATATCAACACAAGGATTACAGCTACCCTAAGTATCGTTGTTACATAAAGTCAATTCATAATTAACATATTTATGTTAATACTAATTGAAATTATGGGATTCTAGGTAAAGAGAGAGAAAAGAAGGAAAAAAAGAAAGATTTCGAATTAAGATTTTTTTTTTATATGACTGATGAATAAAAGTGTTTAATTTTATCTTTTAAGTGGTGTTAACATTGGGACAAGCAGTTGTCTCATAGTTTCTTGGAGAAACAAAATTTAAGAGTTCTGAACTGTCCCATAACTATTTTAAAATAATTTTATTTCTAGATTTGAACTGTCACGTAACCATTTTAAAATTTAATAAAATTTAAACATGAAAAAAATTCACATTTTAAGTACAATACTTTTATGCATATCAAACAGATCGTATGTGTTAGCCAAAAGTCAATTAAAGGAATGGTAGCATTATTATGGAGTAAAGGGACGATCACGCACCTAAAATGTACATTCTGAAATTGGATTTTTCCCCCATTGAATTTTAGAGGCTGTGCATTTTCTTTATCCTTTATGTCTGCTTTTTCCTGTAATAATATTAGGAATGACATGCAATTTCTCAAAGTGATGCAGGAAAAGAAAATTACCAGTAAAATGCAGGAAAAGAAAATTACCAGTAAATATAGCCATATACACAGCAACTATATTAAAACAATTCATGAGGAAAATCGTAATCTGACACTGATTAGATTGCAGTCTATATTATTAGGAAATATTATATATTCTGTAACAGATCCCTCCATAGAATTGACACCTTTGATAATGGATTCCGGCCTAGGAAACCCCAAATTTCATGGGATCCAAAATCAGTGTGTTTCCTTTTCTATCAAGGATGACTTTGTAAGATTCTAGCCTAGGTGTGTTTCAGAAATAACAGTGAATAAGCATATTGAAAAAAACAGTGAATAATATTCTTTAATTTCTTAGAATTTGCATCATGAACATAGTAACAGAGATTGTATCTCTTATCCATGTACACCCAGAAGCTCACCAGAAGGTAGAAATTTCATCACTAATAGAAAGAGCTAAACCAATTAATTACTATTAAACATATAAACGCGGAAGAAAAAATAAATTTTCCCTCTTTAGATTTTCCCCTCAAACCTCTATCTGTTTTGATATTTTTCTAGTCGATTTTGTAATTATTTCCCCCTCCTTATTTTGAGATTTTTTCCCTATGTTCAGATATTATTTTTTTCCCCTCACTCTGTTCTAACTTTTTCCCGTGTTATGATATGTTTTCCACTCAGACCACTATCTTTTTTTTTTTTTAATCGGCAAATATTATTAAACGCCATCCCCGCAAGACGCAAGGTATGGACGAAACAAGATACAAATGGTGCCGCATATAGACGGTAAACCATAACCACCTAAAAACAGCCCTGGAGATAAACCCACCAAAACACATCACTAACTAAAACAGACTCCAAAAAAAAAAACAAGCATTGTAAACGATTTTCTCCCATCTGTTTCCTTTAATTTTGTTGTTATTTAAATGTATGTTTTGATGAATACTTGTGATTGTTTTATTACTTTTTTTTAAAACTTGGTATCCGGTCCAAGGACCGACTAATCCAGGGGCCAATCCCACCGTCCGCTAGCGGGGGGCCCAATTAAAGTCAGAAATTGGCATCAGTAGGATTCGAACCTAAGACCTTGAGAGGAGCACACTCATAGGTCGCAAGCCTGCACCACAATACCAGCCCATGTGGATTGTGATTTTTTATTACTATATACTTCATGAATTTTGAGTTATTTGTTTAATTTTACACTAACTATGTGTTCATAGTATTATTCAAGTAATTTGTCTAAAAAATACCAAATAGCGGCCATCCTGCAATACCCTATCCCAATTCAGGATCGGTCGCTCCACGCAGCTATCTGGGATTGACTACCTAGTGTTCAGCTAACTACCAAGCGACTCCATTCTTGTCTTTATTATGTAGGTATGCCCCATGAAGAACTCCTACGATGGAAGCTCAGATACCAGCATTAGGAGAAAACTGGTATATTATTACAAAGAATAGGGAAAATCTAATTAAATACAACAACAAACTTGCAGAACATCTAGAGTCGGCAGTTCCCTATGATGATGAGATCGCACACTCTAATCCCTTCCTCCTATGAATATATGTTACAGCCTATCCCTCTAACTAACCCAATCTAATTATTTCCAATTAACTAACAAATAGAGTGGTAGCAACTAATTGAGTGGAACTACCTAACGCATACACATAGTAATATATGTATATCATGCTCACACATAAGTGCATACTCAGATGAAAGAAAGAAACTTCATAATAAAAAATACACATGTAGGATCTAAGGAGAAGATAATTTTTTAAAGTTTAATAGGGAAGATACCTCAAGTAATTGGAACATAGATTTCATGTCAATTAGACTTTGTATAGTTTCACGATAAACACTACCAAGGAAATTGAGTGGAAGAGATAGTTGGAAGAGAAGCCCATTTACCATCACCTGCACATTGAGCTAGATTATTATCCAGGTCATGATTATTAAATATGGACAGAATGTTTATATTTTGCTTTATTGTATATAAACAAAACAACAAATACATTAAGTTGTCAAAGAGACACTAATTACAATTAGACGGTATAAAAGCAAAATACATGCATTAAAGAACTAATAAAAACTTCAGTGAAGAAAAGCTACCCTCGACATAGAATTTAATTTGATGAAAATTTACCAAATCACCAACGGTCATTGTGCCATTCATGATCCCATGAGAACACAGAACCATTGCTGTTGAAAGAGCGGCACTAAATATAGCATTTTGACCAAAGTTCAACAAAGCAAGACTATGTTGGGTTTTCAGAGCAGCATCCTCATACCCTGAACAATGAGATCACAAGTCACAGCAGCACAAGCACATAAATCATATATCAGAACTAGGAAAGCATTCAAAATGAAATGAGAGAAGCTGCTACAATCGTTGTTTTGTAAAATAAATAACAAACCAAATTGTACAAAATCTACAGACACCAGTATCTAGTTATTATTCCTTGACAGAAACATATTTCTGGTCCTTCTTAGGCTTTGGGTCTAATTCAACAACAAAAAATTGGCTTGTAAGGTGAAATTGTCTTAGCTTTATAATCTCTATTTAGGATGTACCTCTGGTCAATGTAGGACTTGAAGTTTTCCCAATATACCACTTCGTGCCCAGGGCTCTATTAGGCTTGGTACAAGAATATTACAGGTGGCCCATCATTCCATCAATAACGAACCTAAAATAGGCTCTCAATCCATCTTAAGTTTTAGGTTTAATAAACCCCACAAAACCGTCTTGTAAGGTGAAGAAAGATTGCCTGAGCTTTATAAGCTCTATTTAGCTCATGCATCAAGTCAATGTGGGGATTGGGTTTTTTCGATAATGACGCTACCAAGCTTTTTAAAAAGTTGCTAAAAAACTCAAACTCTGTTTGACCAAAAGACCGATTACTTACTCTTTAGGTACTTGTCATAATGATCAGTTTCATGAACTTCATTATTGAAGTATTTGACTGTCTGTAAAACAAGAAAAAGAATGGAAAAATAAAATAAAATCAATCCCATAGTGAAAATCAAATTGAAGATAAAAATAAGCAGCATAAATAAATAAAAATATTGGTATTGGTGAATGAAATGCTGACCTCATAATTAATGAGTGAATCAATAGCCCTGGTAGTAGCGTCATTATCAGCCTTATTCATGGCTTTCCTGAATTTAGTTCTCCACTGAAAAGACAGGAAACATAAAATTAAAGAACTTTTCAAAAATCTATTTGTCCTACCATGTTTAGATTGGTTCAAAGCATGATACCTGTGTGATAGAAAGTGTAAAAGCAACATAAGCAGCAACTGACAAGGATGTAATCCACGCAAAAGGTGCTCCAAATTTGTAGGCCAGTATACCTGATACCATAGATATCTGGACGGATATGAGTTAAATCTGTTGAAATTGTTCAAAAAGAAAGAAGCAAGAGTTGGGATGATAAAGTAATTTAGTAAAATTGTTAAATGAAACATAGACACCAAGAAGTCAAAGGTGAAGATACAATTCCCACTAAATATTTTCCTTGATCCTAAATGATGTACACTAGGGGAAAACATGACTCCCTAAGCAACAAGAAAAAAACTGAGTCGTACCTCTATTATGGTGGGTAATACATTGAACACCATAGCGGAGAGAATGAAATTTATTGCACGGCTACCACGATCAATTATTCGACTTAATGCACCAGTTTCTCGACTGGAAATAAAATAACTAGATGAGCAGCATACACAGTGAAACAATAGACAAAACACCCACAAGGAGAAGAAAAGCATAAATAGAGGTGAATATTAGCCACTGGGCAGAGAAGTCTTTCTTCTCTGATATGTTATCCTTCTTTTTAGTATTTCACTATTTGCTCTTAGCATGTTAGCTGTTACTTTATAGTATTTCACTACTTGTGTATTCAAACTTTGCTTTTCTGAGTTTTCTCAATCATTCACCCACACACGCACATATGTAAAGATCGAGACAAATTAGCCACATGCAGAAGCCATACCTTAGATGATATTGGAGGTCGAGGTCATGCAAATGTGAAAAGACCTGCAATAGTCGGATACTAACATTAATTGAATACCCTGACATCCTACAACCAACTATTCTGTGATTTTGAAAAATAGGTGGAAGATACACCAGAACAGTTTCTGTTTTTACGGAATACACCAGAACTGTTTAATAAAATAAAAAACTGCAATGTATTGATTCAAACAAGTTTACAGAAAATACTTTTGTGTATTGATTCAAACAAGTTTACAGAAAATACTTTTACTTATCAGATGAACCAAATTCATGGAAGTAGCATACCTTTCTTGAAACTAAACGAATTGTTCGCAGTGCTACCTTAGAAAACAAAGCAGTCCGCAGTTCTGCCACAATTAGTAGTATCAATTAAATAGAAGTCAACAGAATGAATCTTGAAAACCAAGGCTCTTTACAAAGAAACATGGATCAAAGTAACTACATCAATGCCAATATCCAATGGAGGAGAATCGCAGCTACCACGTTAGCTCATGAGTTATTTGAGGCCTTGCTTGCTACAGCTCTATAAGTTAAACTCATTAACTCATGAGTTTGGTTTCAGCAATAAATTTTGGCTCATTTAGTTTTCATATGATTGACTGTGTGTGTGTGTGTGTGAGCACGTGCGCAAGTGTGTAGTGATAATAGGACAATATTTGTGTGAGTGAGCAAAGTGAATTTTGACCATTAGATTTAACCATGAATTGTCAAGATTGAGTCGCCATGTAATCATTAAATATAGTTATTTGTAACATATATGGATGGTCAAAATTAACATTATCTCCTATAATATCTACCTATATATTGATTTCACTTGAAATCTTTCACTATAGTAGCATATTATGTGCCAATTTGGATAAAAAATTTCACAAGCACTTGTGGAAAAGAAATATTAAAAGAATCTTACAAAAACTATGAGCTGCAATAACTTCTCGTATAAATTGAAATTAGTTTCTTCATCTTAACTTTGTGCATAAGCTCTCATTTAATGTCTCCATAACCACCTATATATTTATAAGGGCTTTTACGTAAAAACTTGTAAATTTATTTTAATTGAGAAGTTCTCGTAGTCATAAGCAAGAAGCTATCCCAAACTAGGTCGTAATATTTTTGTATAGTAATACTAACTAATAATAGGATGCTACAGTTGGCAAATCAAACTTTGTTCAGAAGAAATAAGCTATTGATTTTTATGCTTTAAGATGAAATGTTATTGAGCTCATTTTCCATTCCGCTTGAGCCAAGCAAATTATTGCTGAGCCACCTGAGCCAGGCCAGGAACAACCCATCGCAGTGGCAACCATACAAACAGCGGCACTGAAGGCTAAATAAGCGTGAAAAGGCCAATTCAGCTCTCAAGCCATGGTTTGGACAGGTGCCAAAAAATGGGAAACCTGTCTGCACATTTATTAGTAGTATTTGAGCCAAGGTAGTTAAAATTCAGATTTTATGCAAAATCGAGAAGGGGAAGTAAAATTGTAAATCATGGAATGATAACACTAATCGTAAGATTATACAAAACTCATATATGCATATAAAATAACATTAGTAAGACAAAAGAAAACTTAAACTACTTGAAATACTTGTGTAAATTTAAATTCATAAGCATAGCTCACAAGTAAGATAATTAAAACCTTAAATCACACTTCAAATACTAATATAAATGTAAATTCATTTATAACCATAATCGCAGAAACATTTCAAAGATCATAGGTATATGATTCTATGATTAACAAGGGCGATTCCACCAAAATAGGATTCTGTATACTATTAATCGCTGAGGGCAAGCATAATCGCAAAATCGTGGGATTTTACGATTCAAAATGGGATTTTAACTACCATGATTTGAGCAATTTTTGTAATACTTTATTCTCTTTTGGGAAGATCAAACCATGGGTAATTATTGGGCTTGACAATGCTCTCAAAGTGTTTGAACTTGAAGTCATACTTCCAGGTTTCCGTGATTCTTAATAAGTTGGGAAGCTTGGGTTTCTATGAGATGAAAACTTCACTATTTAAGCTCGTGGGGTCAGTCATTGAAGGTTTATCTGACCAATTATACTCATTTATAAAATATTTAATGTTTAGTTTTCTGAGAATTCGGCATCTTAGATGTTTCTTTGCCTGCAACTTGTGTCACTGATATTATGAGCATGTCTAATTCAAGGGTGTTGCAGTTGTCACGGTACTACTGCAGTCCTATTTCCGCCGCTTCCTTTGCTTTGTTTTCATAATTCATTTCAGCTCTTAAATATATGCTTTACCCTTGCCCGCACTACTAGTTGACCAACTTTGTCTCAATATTTCTTACAAAAATCTTCTTTTTCCAAAACAAAATGCAAAATTTAAATCTTTAACATGAACATAGGTCAGGAAATCTTTATTATGAACATAGATCAGGTGTCGAAAAAAAATATGAATATAGGTCCAAATCCTTATGAACATAGGTCAGGTGTCAAAAAAAAATATGAATATAGGTCCAAATCCAAGGAGTGTAAAATGTAACTTTAACTAGTATTTTCAAAAGCTTAGGCTTGAAAATTTAGAATTAGAATGACTTCCAAGTTCATCCCAATACGTAAATCCAGCGTCAATAAGTAGATAAAACAAAAGAAGTTTATCAATCATTTCAGTTATAAATACCATTGAAAGCAGAAGCTCCAGAGCGTGCAATCCCATATCCAATTAAGACTGCCGCGGGGGTAGCAAAAAGCGCCATCATAGTAGGACTTGAAGCAACAGCAACAGCACCAGCATTGCCAGTGGCAGTATTCAACCAATCAACTGCAAGCTTGAATAAGAAAGGGACCTGAACATTCACAACCTGAAAATGAAAATAGAGCATGAACCATCAGAAGTGTAAGTGACTTAGCAGCAAAGATCAATTACCAACAACAAGGGTCACTAATCAACATAGTGTTGTCAATCATGGGTAGCAGAAAACAGCGGATTGTAAGCATTCTGCTACACGGTAGGGCTATAGCACCACCATAGCCGTTATTTGCCATTTTGTACTAAATAGCGTATTAAGGAACAAATAGCGGTTTCTCTAAATTCCGCTAAGCTATAGCGGTATAGCACCGCTATTTAACAACACTGAATCAACATCAGCAAGTTACAACATTTCAAAATAAATAAAAAAAACATCGGCAAATTAAATGGTTAACCACAACACAATAAATAAGAGGGCGTTTGGAAGAGCTAATTTTTTTGGGCTTAACTTATTATGGCATTAGTACTTGTCTAACTGTTCAAAACAACTTATGAAAATAGCTTATGATATTGTCATAAGATGTTCTCAATTTATTTAGAGTAAAATACCCAATTTGGTCCCCGAAATTGATTGTACTACCATATCAATTTAGTCCTCCCATTATCAATTTTTCAAATTGATCCCTAAAATTTTAAAATGTTATTCAGGTTTGTCCCTTTGTTTGGATATGTTATCAAATACTACATCCATAACATTACTCACTTAGTTTGAAATGCATCTCTAACATTACCAACATAATGTCATTATAGATTAGTCCCTATAAATACCAATAGAAGAACAAATTTGACTAACATTTTGCGATTTCATGGATCATTTTGGAATATAGTTAGTATACAAAACTAGGTTGGTACATTCTTACAAATCTGGAGACCAAATTGGGCATTTACTGATTTATTTATCTTCATAATCTCTCATAACAATTTATAAAATATGTAAACAGAGCATATGCATAGTTTCCCCAATCTCTCAACAATCGTAAAAACAACTTCCACATAAGCACTTATACAATGAGTGTTGCTCTCAGTCTCTCTACAATTGCAAAAACAACATGTACATAAACACTTATCCAATGATTGTTTCATTGAATAAACACTTACTTAAGCTACCAAATTTCATAAGTAACTATATAACTAACCTTAGCTCCAACAAGTAAAAACAATGCAGCAACAACCCGAAACCGAAATTCAGGATTATCTTTCATCCAAAGGTAACCAGCAAGCGACTTTAGGATCCTTATATCAGCAATTTGTCCACCAGCTGGAGGCGATTTAGCCACATTGGAATCAGTTTTTTTATTCCTCTGACTTCCTTCATCAGTTTTAGCTGAAGTTGAAAACAACGCTCTTCCATCTACCTTCAAACTCTGTTCCACACAATTTCCAAATCACAATCAAAATCAAAACCTATGAAGCACCGACAAAGACATGACACTGACACATCGACACCTGTACTAAATTAAGAAAATAACACAATAAATGAAAGTAATCACAGGTGTCAGTGTCGTATCTAATTTATAACCTATGAAGTATATTGACACAAACACAAACACTACACATGGACACCAGTAATTAAATAAGAAAATGTCATAATAATTGAATAGTGTTGAGTTTTGATCTAATAAACAAAAAATCAAAAGATTGAGTTAGGCATTTGAACAAACAGGAAGTGTTACTCTGTTAAGTGGTGATGATGATGGATCGGAGAGAAAGCCTTTGATAGAGAAGAGTAAGCTTGGGGAAGTTCTGGTGTTGAGGTAACTGTAACTGTAACTGGAACTGATTCCGTTAGTGTAACCGTAACGGAAAGCGTTTGAAGTGGGAATTGAGTAACCGGTGGTGATGCCGGAGGCGGTTAAGAGTGACCGGACACGGTTGCCGGGTGTGGACCTGGCGTGCCTCGAAGCTGCGGCGAGCATTGTTTACGGTTGCAATTGTTTCTCTCTATTTTGTATTTTGATTGAGAAAGAGAGTTGTTGAGCGGGTAATAAAATGAATCAGTGTTATTGGCCCCTTTCCCCTTTCCCTGGGTCAAGTTCATTCATCATGGAGTTTTATGTTTTGCTTATGCTTATTTCATTATTTTTTTTTTATTTGCAATCAAAGTAAGTCAATGTTCTATTCATTCCTCAATTCGACAAGACACGACACGTTATTAGTTTTCACACTTCAATGAAATCTCTCATTCTCAAAAGTGTTAAATATATATTTTTTTTTATCTGATTCCGTTTGGATAACTTAAAACTAAGAGAGTGGAACGGAATGAGACGGAATAGAATGGAATTTCATTTCATTGTTTGGACATTTCAAGACGGAATGGAACTAATTTCCCACTCCATGGTTTGGAAAGTGAACGGAACAAAACGTGTTATACTTTTTTTATTCCATTTTTACCCTTTGGTTTAAAAATATCAATGTGTAATCAATATATGTTTATTTTGCCATCAACACCATAATATTCCTTAAAAAAAAAATTAACACCATAATAAACATGGGTAATTGAAAAAAATGTTTAGTACTGATTAGTTAGAATAAAGAAGTCAATACATGTTCATAATAAGCATAAAAGTCAAAAAAAACATATAACACTAATTAGTTAGAATTGAAGATAATTGTGCGGTGCATAACAATGGTTCCTACATAATTTACAATTGTTGCATAATAATTTGCCAATCAATTTCTCTGCGGTAGTAAGTAAGCATGTGGGAAACAAAATGGGAAAGTAGTATGAAGTATGGGAAAGGCAAGAGGAAAGAAGACACAATGAACATAAGAAGGAGAAAAAAACGAAGAAAGGGGGAACAACAATTGATGAAATAGAAAAGGCAGGGGCATAGTTGTCATTGTAATATTTATGTATTCACTTCCATTGGATACACCCCAAATTGAGGGGAATGAAAATTTGGTTTAATGGATGGTATTGGATGGAATGAGTTCCATCACACTCCATTCCATTCCATTCCTTTTTTGCAAAACCAAACAATGGAACATGGTTTTATCCCACTCCATTCCATTCCATTCCACCACTATCCATCAATCCAAACATAGCCTAAATATGTCAATTTTTCGTTTTAGAGGGTATATTGAATTGAGATTTCATGGGATTTTAAAAGGCTTTTTAAAAATAAAATAAAAAGTCTTTTGATATTCAATCAAGACTTTTATAGAATATAAATAAATCTTGTGGTATTCAATCAAAACAATCAAGACTTTTGGTTCAAGGCAACGAAATATGGTGGTATTCAAATGAGACTTTGGCAAACTTATAAAATGTTTGTTGATATTCAAAAGTATACAGATTTCAATAGATTCTTTTATAGAGTGGATTTTGTAAAACTTTTTAGCTAAAATTACACATAACATGCTCATTCAACAATCTCACAAATATCCTTGAGACTTTTAGATACTCCCATAATTTTTGTTTTGTTCTTGTCTCATATCACACTCGCACCTTTTTCTTGTTATTATTCATAAGCCCTCACTGCTATTATTCTACTGTTATTCCATGTTCACCATGCTTGTTCATAAACCCTTTTCTTGTACAGGTAGTGATTGTAAATTTTACAGATTTTTAAGTTTTTCGTTTTTTTAAGTCAATTTTTTTTCTTATAATTTATCATTATTTGTTTTTTTACCGGTTTGTTTTGTTGTTTGCATACCTTACGTTACTTTGCAACCTTTTGTTATTATTATTAGTAATATTAATTTTTTATTTTTTTATTTTTATTTTAAGTAACTTGTTATTATTATAATTATTATTAGTAAATTCCATATTTTAAGTTCATAATTTTTTTCATCCAGTCTTGCCATTTTGAATTTTTCTTAAGAATCCATGTGATTCTCTCAAATCTTAAAATTTCATAAAGTCTAAATCTTTATAAATCTGTCTTATAAATCCATTAAAATCTTGTGTTCAAAATCCTAATTATAAAAAGTCATTTTAAAAAAGTTTTTTAAAATCTCATAAAACCAATAGAATCACACAAAGTCTTTTAAAATCTGCAGAATTTTGTTTGCCAAAAAAATCTTTCAAAATTTCAATTCAATACATCCACCTTTTTTTTTTGATAAGGCAAGAGCAAAATGACATGTAAGGATTAGAGGACGTTCCAACGAAGTTGGTACCCCACTCTAAGTCTACATTTGTCAAGTGCTCATATATATTATTAAAAAAAGGAAAAAGAATACATAAAAACTGGGGGGACATAAAACCTGACCCAGTGAATCGAAGTGAATAAACCCCAACGGAAAATGCAACTAATAACAACAGTACACTCGATTCTACCCTAGTCAAGTCTAACAAACAATGTTTGTGAGCATCAACCGGTCTATAAGTTGGCGAATGAACTGACTATCAACACAGAACAAATCACGTACCATCAACTCCCTGCCCATCAGCAGCAAGCGTTAACGACTCTTTCAAGTCTCAAACAGTCTGTACCCCAACAGTTCATTAAGAAAAACGAATGCAAATGATCAAAGCGGATTTGTGTGAGTCTTCACTCAATACGGCGAATGAATCAACCGCCAACACGGTCAAATTCACGTTCCAACAACCCCCTGTTAACAGCAGACATCAACGCTCTTTCAAGCCAAATCAACATTAAGCAACCTAGAACCATCAATAGCTAGATCGTGGGATGGTCAATCAACGGGAAAAGGCGCAAGCATAGTAAACTAGAGATGAGGCTGAATGTGATCAAACCCATCTTTTGAAACAGGCGAATGAAATGACCACCGACACGGTCGAATTCACGTACCAACAACCCCCTATATAACATTATATCAAGCGTAACCGCTCTTTCGAGCCATAGAAACTCAGATCACATCGATAAACGAGCAGCAAAACCACCCATGACAACGAATCTGATCCAGGTCATTACCCACCACTAAAAGCGTTAGAACAGACCACCGCGGCAGCACCGAATGTGGCTTTTAAAACCGAACCGATGTCGACGGAGGGATCCACCACCACCATAGACGGCAACAATTCCAACCGAAGATGCGGCAGTTTCAACCAAAACAGACCCTAATGGGTTTTTCCAGCAACCACCACCATAGATGGCGACGGTTCCAACCGAAGCAGACCCTAATGGGTTTTTCCAACCCCAATTGGCCAGTGACGAAGACACACCGATGACAACTGAAGCAGAAACGTAACTGGAGAACAAGGTGATACGGATGGCCAGACGGCGATCGTCGCATCACCACCACCACATCTACATCGTAACCACAAGATTTGGATTTTGTAAGGAGCTGAGATGGGGGAGAGAGAAAAGGTAGGGAGGTTGTGGGTGAAAAGGGTACACGCCTATTGTATGATCAGAAAATCAATGGTGCCTCCATGCATCCACTTAGTTTCTTAAAAAAAATTCTTTCGCTTTTAATTCTCAAAAGTTTTTCATCTTCACTATTGGTCTCTCCAAGTAGACTCACATTTAAAATTCATATTTTTGAATAAAAATTTTACTGAAAAAATTAGAATATTAGAATAATCTCTCCCCAAAAAAACTTAGAATTTGTTAACAAAACATGAATTAAATATGAATTTTTATATTTTTGGAGGTTAAAAATTCATATTTAATTTATGTTTTGTATAAAATTCTAATTTTTTTCGGGTGAAGTTTTATAATATTCTACACATTTCTGCACAATTTCATTAAAAAAAATACAAAAGTTGACTTAAAAATATGGATTAAAAGTTGTGATTGAAAATTTTATAAAGACTAAAACAAAAAATTGATATATTTATAGGGACCACAAACTTATTTAACCCTTCTGAAAATGACCCAGTGATTTGCTTAAGATAAATGATGATGATACTTTAGGATTTATGATAATTTTTGGACAACTTTATTTTTTTGGACAACTTTATGTCATACTCATATTATACTCTTTATATTGTTTTTTACCTATAAAAAAATAAGAAAAGAAGGTTGTCATAAAAGTTCTCATCAAATAATTGTACAAATATCATTAAACTTTGCTTAATAACCTCTAAAAAATGGTAATATCAACGACGATTTTGGTAATAATCCCCTTAAAAATGATTGGTAATAATACCAAACAACAATTTGATTTAAGTGGTAAAATATTTTGGTCATTTAAGCAAGTGATTGTGGATTTAATCTATGATTACATATAAAAAAAATTGAATAAAAAAAAGAATTCATCTTGTATGCTCAACAAATTTTCTATGAAGATTAATCATCATTAAACAATACATATTTCATTGATATAACGTGATTATCTAGAAGAAGTTAAAACATTTTACAATTTTTCAAATGATAAAAAAATTAAAACCAACGTACGCATGATACAATTTTTTTTTTCTTTTTTTTTGAAAGATTTTTTTTTCTTTTGAAAATTGTAAAATGTGTTGAACGAACCAATGTACCATGTATGCAACCAATAATACAGGAGAGAGAAACTTAACAGAATCAAAATCAGTATACAATTTATTAGTTCTAGGAAACAAAAAATATTTTTTGATTTACGAAACTAAAAAGAATTAGTAAAAGTTAAATATACAAATAAGAAATGATTTAAACTAGTAATAATTATAGATTAATTACTGTTCCATCCGGTTCTATTTACAAGAAATAATTGATTTTTCAGATACATTGAATAATTTATGTATTTGGTCTAGAATTTAAACCATATACTTCCTCCGTCCTAAATTATAAGCAAAAAAACCCATTTTTTCCCCAAATTATAAGCAAAAAAACCAACTTTTATCACACTTAATTATGTTTTTTCAAAAAATTATCTTTTCCAAAGGAAAATTAAATGCAAAGTGCATTCAATTTACTCTCTTTTATTTTCTCTATAATCAACTACCAATGAAAATTGTTTTTACACCTTCCTATGAAACTTATTTCAAAGATAACACAAAAAACTATGTTACAAACTACTATGTTTTAGTTTTCTTA
>Ga0315913_1000870_pt1 | contig 30114 bp, 19 predicted proteins | sample MpolsnodulesMG_FD_207736 | JGI IMG/M metagenome (GOLD analysis project Ga0315913, IMG submission 207736) | Medicago polymorpha root nodule microbial communities from Los Angeles, California, United States - small nodules | ecosystem: Host-associated > Plants > Roots > Nodule | place: USA...
AGGGTAAAACCATTGCAGGATATGATTGAATGTGAGCAGTTCTACATGTTCCCTCTTTTAATTTAAATAAATCTGAACCACCTATTTAATCTATTGGTGTTTTTCTCGTGGTTCACTGGTGAGGGACCTAATTGAACCCTCACTCTCGAATCCACCATATATATATATATATAACATAACAAAACACAAATTTAAAAAATTGTTCAGGTAATGTTCAATAAAGCAAGATCAATCAGTCCTGCAGGAAAAATAAAACAGAACTTAAGGAACATAAATTTAGAGGCATTCTTAAAGCAACTGAATCACATGTGTAATGAGTAGCTATTGACTGTTACTTTGTAATTGCATCATTAATCAAGAGATCAAAATGAACACGGGGATTTCCAGCTACAGTGGCTCAAACTCAAACTGATAGTATGATCTTCCTTCACATTCCTTTAAATACTTTGGACAATTGAGAAGGGTAAAACTTGTATAAGATTCTTTTCCAACCTGAAATAGAAGAAATCATGTGTGTCAATCATCAATCCACAACAGTCCCAACAAAATGAGTACCAATGAAATGAGTCATAACCTCTATAGCCCTGACACTTATGATCAAAGGCACGTCCGGTGTTCAACATGTGTCAGTGTTCAACACCAACACGTGTGATTACATTCAATTAATTCATTTCCTTAAATTATTACAAATGTCGACGTGTTAGTGTGGTATCCGGTGTTTGTGTCTATGTTGGTGCTTCATAGATGAGAACACAAAATATGAAAAAGTATGGCAAACAACAGAATCCAAATAGGGAAATAACAAACTTGTGTGTTTTTCTTGTTGCAGACAGAGACCATGTATCATTTCATCAGTGGATATATTGTCATCAGATATAAAACAAGCAAATATGTGAGAAATAGAACATCAACTTCATCATTAAGTTTCATATTCATCTTTTGAATACTAACTCCAAGTTCACACAGATATTTTGAACTTTATTCCCACCTTTAAGCTCCCTCATATGTGTAGATCAGGTTATAAAAAATAACACTTCATTAAAAGAAATTGTTGAAATGAAATTTTCAATAAGCTAAATGAATAAATTAAGAACATTTACCCGATTCTGTTTCCTCCTCAAAATAGTTCACTAATGGTTCATATTGTTTCACTGTCAACTCAGGCTCCGTCACTTGTCCATCAAAATTATTAAGCTTTGACTCTGGATCCTTGACTTGTCCTTCAAATTGCTTGTCTTTTAACTTGAGCTCTTTTACTAGTACTTTAAACTTATTCTCTTCAGCCGCGAATTCTTTCCGCTGTTCTTCAAATTGCTTCTCTTTTGATTTTAAGTCCTCAACCTGGCTTCCAAATTGCTTCTTTTTTGAATTGAGCTGCTTAACATGACCTTCGAATTCATCCTTCTTTGATTCAAACTCCTTTGCTTGACCTTTAAACTCCTCCTCTTTTGACTGGAACTCATTCACTTGTCCTTCAAATTGCTTTTCTTTTGATTCGAGCTCCTTCAGCCTGCTCTCGAAATGCTTCTTTTCTGATTCCAACTCCTTCACTCGGCCTTCAAATTCATCCTCTTTTGATTCAAACTCCTTCGCTCGGCCATCAATTTTCTTCTCCTTACACTCAAGTTCCTTAACTTGTCCTTTCAATTGTCTCTCTTTTGAATTGAGCTCCTCCACTTGACTTTCAAAACACTTCTTTTTAGATTCGAGCTCCTTCACATGGCCTTCAAATTCTCTCTTTTTTGATTCATGCTCTTCCACTCGGCCATCAAGTTGCTTCTCTTTAGACTCAAGTTCCTTAACTTGTCCTTTCAGTTGCCTCTGTTGTGATTTGAACTACTCCACTTGGCTTTCAAAACTCTTCTTTTCAGATTCCAGCTCCTTCACTCGCTCTTCAAAATCTCTCTTTTTTGATTCATGCTCCTTCACCCGGCCTTCATGTTGCTTCTCTATTGACTCAAGCTCCTTCATTCGGCTTTTGAAATGCTTCTGTTTTGATATCAAGTCATTCACTAGCTCCTTCACCTGGATTTCAAATTCCTTCTCTTTTGATTCAAATTCCTTCATTTGTCTTTTGAAATGCTTCTGTTTTGAAATGTTATCCTTGAATTGATGAAGTTCTATCTCTTTTGTCTTGAGTTCTTTGTTGCGCTCTCCAATCAAGTCCTCCATCAAATAGAGTTGTGCTTCCTTTGCTACAAAATCCTTGACACATTCTTCAATTTTGCCCTGGATTTTCTTGCGAGCTTCATCAATATTTCCAACATAAATAATTTCCTTTTTCTTATTTTCAAGATCTTTGCAGCACTCCTGAATATCTCTCTTTATGGACTGCAATCTCTCCTCTTCTACTTGTCTCTTCCTTTTGCAATCCTCAAATGATTTTTCTACCAATGTGAGTTCTTTCTTCAGCGAGGAAAATGATTTATCAGTTGACATGGCAGGCATTTTAATTCTTGACGAAATAGGAAGATTGTTTGCATCACCGCCATCTCCATTATCATCATACGATGATGGCGACACCTTTGATTTCTTAATTGAACCGCGCATAGCATTGCTGTTATCAATTAACATCCTCTTAACTGGCAGTGTAGTACTAGTAGTAGTATCCCTCTTCTTAACAGAACCAATATTGTTATTATTACATGTTCTCAAACCCATAATCTGAGGAAACATTGCTGACAAAGGAACATCATCATCACCTTCAGATTCAAAGTCTTCACTGGAAGATGAATGCGATGTTTTTTTATCAAATGATGCAAGCCATTTAAAATTTAAGTGTTCTTCATCAGCATCACCAACACAAAACTTTGACTTATCAGAAGCCTCAAAACTCATCATTCAATGAACTATAGAAATTGTTAACTCTTGGCTATTACATGAACACCTCAAAATCCTGGGAAGAAAAGATAAAAGCTTTAACTTTTAGCATTGAAAAACTTGCAGAAGTAAAATCTAAAGCCAAACGATAAATACCTAGAAAATACTCAAAATAGAGATTTCAACTTTAAATCACAAATCAATGCCAATGCAAAAAAATGTAAACTTTTCAATATATAAATACACATTTAGTAGTTCTTGACAAATAGCATGAAAATATAAATACCTAGAAAGTAGACATGTCAACTTCTGAGGGTTGGGGTTGAACTAACCTTAGTTCAAACTCATACAGAGGAAGGAAAAAAAACAAATCTAACAACTAATTTCTAACATTAGCTATTTCAACAAAACAAAGAAAAAAGAGATTTGAAGTTTTAATCAAAAAACAATGGCCATGTAAAAAAAATGTTAACTTTTAAAGTTTAAACATATAGATACACATTTAGTAGCTCTAATCTACAAATAACATGAAAATAAAAATATGGAAAAGGCGTGAAAAATAAAAAGGAATGTGAAGCTTACAATGCTGTGTTAAATTCTTCTTGAATTTTGAGAGTGAAATGGAAGAATAAGACAAACACAGACAAGGTTGTTGTTGCTGTTATTGTTGACTACGAGATTTGGTTGAGGCCCACCCAATTCAGGGGTTCAGCCAGTCAAATGTAGACAAATAGTTTTTTCGTGTTTCTATTTTAATTTTAATCCTGTTAAATTTATCATACTTTACAAAGTAAGAAATAGATAGTCCTATCAAACTCATTGATCACATAAATAACTAAGATGTCAATTTTCTCTTAACTAATGACAGAGCTTTTAGCGGGGGGGGAATTAAGCCAATTACGTGAGTTGAATTTCATGCCAAATTACCAAAATCTAATATATTAATCTTAGGCTTTTAAATATAAGTTATAAACTAGCTTATAGTTTATATCTGAAGAGCTCGTCGATCAAAATTGAAGTGTTTGATAAATTTAGCTTTTAGATATAAAATGACATAAAAGTACATGATTATTTAATTTTAAATATATTTTATTTTATTTATAAATATGATAATTTTTATCTTGACCATTGATCTCCTAGTCAAAAAAAAAAATCTTCATTTTTTTTTGGAAAAAAAAAAAAGGGTTTCGATTTGTCTTGAAAAAATAAGCTTAATTCTGAATATAAGCTTCATTGATCTCAATTAACTCTGAATATAAGCTTAATTCTGAATATTCTTTTTTATTTTTTTATAAAGATTTTTCTGATTATTTAATCCTTCTCACTGCATAAAGGGGTTTCGATTTGTCTTGCAAAAAATTTCATCTTATATTCTTTTATATCAAAGTTAAAGTGGGTATATTTTATATTTTTGGCTTGAGTTTCGTTAATTAATTCCATGGTTCTTCTCAATTCCATGACTTGTTTAACTTAACTTAGTATCTTTGTATGTTAGTTTTATCAAACAAGCTTAAAAGTTAGTTCAATAAGTTATAAGCTAGCTTCTTGGAGTTACCAAACATAGCCTTAGTATCTTCGTATGCATCCGGCATAGTTTTCACTTACCATCAAAAAGTATCTTAATTTATAAAATTTAAACAAGAATGAGTTGTCCTATTTCATAAAAGGATCTCATTTACTACCTCGTAGACTAGCAACTCTAGGTTTTCATCATGAAAAGCCATAACTACCTCAGTCTGATAGCAGGTAACAATAGATATGAAACAAATAGAAAATCATTTGAAAAAAATAATAATAATTCACCACATGAAAAAATAAAAGAAATATGAACCAGAATCTTATAACACTATTATACACAAATAAATTCAAAGAGTTTCACAGAAAACTTGAAATACATTAGCTATATTTTCCAATTTGGCTCCACTTATGATCAATTCAATGTACCACTTAAGAATTCATTATCCATAATACAACTCTACAAGGACATTCCAGGAGCAACGAGACACATTAACGGTTCCAAGTTACTCCAAAGAAGCAGACACCAAATTAAGAAAACAGATGAAAAACACTTACAAACCATATTTGAATTGAAACAAAAATCTGCTATTACACATTCTCCAAATAGGATATAAAAATTTGAACCAATTCATCATATTTCTCTCTTGCTTTCTTCTAATAAATTCAACTTTTCTTCTATATCATGGTTCAACCTAGCAGATGATTTTATATCTTCTGATTTTATGCTCTTTGAAGATGTTGTGTATGTATCATTGTATAAATCAAAACCATTTGAATATTGTGGTTCAGTTTACTTGAGTGCCTATATCATTAAAAGTAAGCCCTCCCCTCGTAAACCACCCATTCAGACATACCCATGGCAAATAGCATACATCAAGACTAGCCTAAAAGTTTCGAAAAGTAAGTGTTCCCAATTTACATCATTGATTCAAGATGGTGAAAAAGAAAAGAATCAACAATTTCTATGATCAAATTTAATCTATTCAGTATTCACCATTGTTTCTTTCTTACTTGGTTCTCTCTAGTCAATTACACTTGTTCTGGTATACAAATAAACTACTGGTAAGCTTACTGATAGCTTCATTATCAGTACACACAAACAAACAGAAGCAAAACTGTGGCCAGATACTTGACCAAAACGTCGTCATAATATCATATGTGAGAAACTACAAAATGATGCACAAAAACACACATTTTAGATATCAAATCCAAAACCCGTAGAAGCTCTATCAACCGGCAACATTCACTTAACAGCCACCAATTAACAAAACAAACATTGATAATACTTGTATAACAACAAGATTGGATTCACATAACAAAACACGCTACTACCAGGGAAAGGGGACACAGCCAGAAACATATTTAATACTTGTAGAACATCTGTACAGTCACACAAATATGATGAATATAACTTTTTTTTCCCAAGCATCAATAGCTAACAGTTGCAATATTGATTTAAGAGAAGATCCATAACAAACCTAATAAGAGTTATGCCTGTAATCAACATTCAAACCTAAATGGCCCTAGCTCAAAGACTAGCAACTTAAGGTTTTTATCATGAATATCCCACTAACAATAGATATGAACACATTTGATTTGATAACCATATGATAAAATATCTAAATCATATCTAAATTAACATACCAGAAACTTTATTTGCAAAACCCAGGTCGCAAACAGACATTAATAACTTCTAGTTAACAAAATACTAAGCAGATTGGACAGGATAATTGAAAATTTGTCTAACCGTTTAGAATAAGAAAGAGACACATAAAAAGAGAGATACATTTCAAGTCAATTTCATTTTCCAAGCATTAACACTAAGATGTCAATTTTCCCTTAACAAATGAGACCACAGTTGGGGGAAAAAAATGAAGCGAATTACAAAACAATTCAATTTCCTGCATAGTTTTTACTTATCATCTAAAAGTATTTTCCTTTAGCAAATTTAAACAAGAGTTTTCCTATTTTCTTAAACGGAATTATTTCACCCATTTTCTTTAATTGTTCCCTTTTCTGATCCACCAATTGAAAAATGGTATTTTAGCTTGTCCTTGAGTTTGCCTCTCTTTTGATTTGAGCTCCTCCACTTGGCTTTCAAAATGCTTCTTTTTAGATTCCAGATCCTTCACTTTGCCTTCAAATTCTCTCACTTTTGATTCATGCTCCATCACTCGGCCTTCATGCTGTCTCTCTTTTGACTGAAGCTCCTTCATTCGGCTTTCAAAATGCGTCTCTTTAGATACTAGGTCCTTCAGTTGGCCTTCAATCTCCTCCTTTTTTGATTCAAATTCCTTTACTTGGCTTACTAGTTGGACTCTCTTTTGTCTCAAACTCCTTCACTTGTCTTTCAAAGTCGTTTTTTTTAGATTCCATATCATTCAATTGGCCTTCAAACTCTCTTTCTTTTGATTCATGCTCCTTCAACCGACTTTCAAGTTGCTTCTCATTTGAGTCAAGGTCCTCCATTCAGCTTTTGTAACGTTTCTGTTTTAATTCCAACTCCTGCATTTGACTTTCAAACTCTTTTTCTTGTTTCAAACTCCTTCACTTGGCCAACAAGTTGGTTATCTATTGACTGCAACACCTTCAATTGGCTTTCGAAGTGTTCCTTTTAAAATTCCAGCTCCTTGATTTGGCCTTCAACTTTCGCCTCTTTTGATTTAAACTCCTTCTCCCGACCTTCAAGTTGCATCTTTTTCGACTCTAGCTCCATTGCCTGTCGTTCAACTAGCTTCTCTTTTGATTCAAGATCCTTCGAACGACCTTCAAGTTCCTCCATCTTTGATTCAAACTCCCTCATATATCCTTCAAGCAGCTTCTCTCTTGACATCAACTCCTTTACCCGTACCTCAAAATGCTTCTCCTCTGACTCAAGGTCATCCAGCCGTCCTTCACATTGCTTCTCTTTTGACTCAAGTTCCTTAACCTGACCTTCAAGTCGCTTCTTCATTGACTCCAATTCTTTCATTTGAGCACAACCATTCTCTTTTTCGGATGTTACCTTTAGCAACTTGTTCCTTTCAGACTCTAATTTTTCTGCTTGTTTGCCAATTAGTTTGTTCAATGCATCAAGCTCTATCTCTTTGGCCTTACACTCCAAAGTAAATTCAGCAATTTTTTGGGAAAGAGCCTTGAGTTCCTGTTCCTTCCTTTCACGGTCCTTATCAATTAACAATGACTCGACGAAGTTCTATTTCTTTTGAAATGTTACCCTTGACTTGATTAAGTTCTATATCTTTTGCCTTGAACTCTAGCTTGCGCTCTCCAATCAAGTTTTCCATCAAATAGAGCTGCCCTTCCTTTACCACAAACTCCTTGATACAATTATCAATTTGTTCCTGCACTTTTTCACGAACTTCATAAATTCTTCTAACACAACTAACTTGCTTTTTCTTATTTTGAAGCTCTTTGCAGCAGTTCTCAATATCTGTCTTTATGGACTGTAATCTCTTTTCTTCTACTTTCTGCTTCCTTTTACATTCCTCAAATAATTTTTCTAACAATGTAAGGTCTTTCTTCAGCAAGGAAAATGATTTATCAGTTAATTTCTTCGACAATGAAATATCATGTCCATCATTGTTGTGATCGTCATAGGGCAACACCTTTGATTTCTTAACAGAAATATGCAAGGAATTGTTGTCGTCATGAAACTCAAAATCCCTCTTCTTAACAGCACTACTACTACATTTTTCCAAACTCGAAACCCGGGAAAATCTTGGTAACAAAGGAACATGATCAACATCATAATCTTGAGATTTAAAGTTTTCAGAAGAAACAAGTTCCCTCCCATCACCAACATAAAATTGAGGGTTATGAGAAACCTCAAAATCCATCATTCAACTGAAAAAAACGAAAATAAATAAACAAGAAGGTTGTTGAATTGAAAAATTCTGAATCATCAAGTTTCAACCTATAGATAAATATACACATCTAGTAGATCTAACATTGGATGTTGTTTAATTTGTATAGAAATAGCATGAAAATATAAAGAAATCTGAAAGAAAAATGAAGTTAAGATGCTTACAGATACGTGTTGATCGTTGATATTATCTTGTTGCGGTGAAACCAGAACAGAAAAAATGGAGGAAGAAGAAGAAGAAGAATGAATTTCTAGAGTTTCTTTTGCATTTGCAGAGGAAAGTGATGAGAGTTGAGAGAGTTTGTTAATGTTACTTGCTGGATTTAGGCGTCAAAGAGTAGTTGTGTTGAGTGGGGCCACGAAATAGACCCAAAAATGGCAAATAACTTGCTCATTAAGTTTTTTTTTTTTTGTTGGAGTATACTTGTTTGACACAACCCTAAATAAAAATATTTAGAGGTACCTATCCAAAACTAATCTTTTTAAAGAAAATATATTAAATGATATAAGTTGATAAATTATTTTTTTAAGATAAAAAAAGCTTTAAAACTACATAATTTGTCATATGTTGTTATGAGAAATGATATTTATACAACCATTTTGGTATAATTTTTGTACAATTTTTTTTCTCATACTTACGTTATGTTTTTATTCTCTCTTCCTTTTTCTCTCTCTATTATTTTTTATCAATGAAAAGTGAGAACAACAAAGTTGTCTTAAAGGTTGTACCAAAATGGTTGTTAAAATATCACTACTTTATTGTTATATCTTATTTTATGTTGTTATGTCTTGTGTTACTTTACCTCGTACTTGCATTTCACCAAATCAAACACAACCTTAATACTACAAAGAAGAAAAATTCTAATTAGTTCTAGACGGATAATACTTGGGTGACATTGTGGTTGGTGAGATTGGTTACATTTTCAGCCACAATGTTAGAAGTGTACAAAACAACAAAATAATCTTGTGAAAGAAAAAGAAGAAAGCCACATGTGACATTGTGGTTGACTAATGTCACCAACCACAATGTCACCCAAGTGCTACCCGTTCTAGATGTGCAGAAAATATTTTGACATGATTGGTTGATTCTGACTATAATTGATCTTGACAACTTGGATTAAAATTTTCAATTTAGAATAAATGAATGAGGAGTGATATTTGTATAACGAATAATATTATACAACTTTGTTGACAACCACTTTTCTCCACTTGTGATTGGACAAAAACAATAGAGAGAGAAAGAAGAAGAGAGAGAATAAAAACACATGTGTGAGTATGAGAGAGAGAGTTGTTTCAAAAGTTGGCAAAAAGTGGTTGTACAAATATCATTTCTCTAAATGAATATTTTGATTTGTGGTGAACCGACAAAATCCCGGGTAAAATGTTTTCTGCAAACCCACCATGAGCAAGTAAGCACTATATCTAACAAAAACAAAATAATAGATCTGTTTTTTATTTTCACTTCGAATCATGAAGCAAATAAACTAATAAAGATTGCTATATAGGTAGGGGTGGGAAAAAAACTTAAAAACCACACCATATTGTTGAACCGAGAATCAAACAAAACCAAAAAATTCAAATTGTTACCAACAATTTTGAAACTGAATGGAAACAGATCCATTCAGTTCAATTTGATTTGGTTTAGATCAATTTTTAAAAAGTTCTAATATTCGATTTAATTTGGTTTTTTATATATTTTTTTAACAACACTAATAATAATAACAATTTGGTTAAAAAGTGTTTGAGGGACACTCGCTAGCAATACTCTAAAAATAATTAGTTCGGTTTGTTTAAAAATTAGTTATAGTTCGGTTCAAAACCATAGAGCCGAATCCTTGAAACAATTCGGATCGGTTCAAAATACAAACACTTCATATCAGTTACAGCCTAATACACACGTTACAATTACCCTCTAAACTATAGGATTGCTGGCTAAGTCACACGTTACAGTCCTAATACTGTCACTCATTTGTGTTTTAGTTGCTCTGTCTATTATTAGTACAGTATTTGTTTTCTCCAAACGTGTGCTTTTTTCATGTTTTGGTTAATTGCCTAATGGATATATTTGATAATTATCAGAGCAGCTTTGCTGTAAATATGTTTTTTTTCTTTCCATTTCAAGCTTTGGTCAAGCAGAGCCTGATTGAGTAACATCTTCTCGTGAATGTGCATGGGTACGGTGGCATTGGCAAGCCGGTGCAAAATTGTGAAATAAAACCAAAATTTGTCTTCTTCCATTAGTTAATGTCCTTTATTATTCGTTAATTTTGTAATGGTGCTATGAACCATGTTGTATTTTGATTGAGTAATTTAACAAATTTGAGTTAAGGATGAGTTATTGGATGTACTTAACTCAAACTCATACGAATAAAATCAACTAAGCTAACGACTAAGGTTTTGTTAGTAAAAAATAATGGATAATTGATAAGTTAATTTATAACGGATGAATTTATAGCGGGTGATTTATAAGCTAACTTATAGTTAATAACATATGTACTAATTTATTAAATTTATAGTGTTCGGTAAAATTGACAATTGAATTAGTTTATAAATACAAAATGCATAAAAAAAAATGTGCATACAATTAATGTTTATTTTTTCATTTACGATTGCAAGGTAAAATGGAGATAAAAATAATAAGATATAAATTACTTAAATTAGTATAACAAAAACTGTTGTACACTTGTGAAAATAGACTATAAATTCGTGTAAAAATAATCAGAAATGATAAACAAACATAAATACGACACCAATATTGTATTCCACTGTCCACTAATACCCTTTTTTTTTCCTTTCTCACTCACACTCTTTCTCTTCTTTGTTACTCTCTCATCTTCCTCTTCTCTATCACTTGTTGGCGACCTCTCTCTCACCGTCGTCGTTCTCCGACAGGGTGAGGGAGACAACCCATGTGTTATTATTGAATGAATCACTATGGGAGAAGGATCAGGGAGTCGGACCCGCAAAAAGGAGAAATAAACTTCGATCATGATTGCTCCGACAATGCGAAAGTGGTGCAAGAGTACAAATTTGAAAGACAGTGGGTATTTGGCCAAAAAGCGGGAAGTAGAAGTTATGGATGGTGGTCGATGTCAACACAGAAAGAAGTTAGAGTGAACACGGAAGAAGAAAGAGAAGAAGGGTGGGGAGAAGTTCCAGTGGTGGTGGAAGAAGAAGAGAGGGGTCGCAGAGAATAGGGAAGGAGAGGAAGATGAAAATGGAATGACAAAATTGTCCCTATGTTTTAAAGTCAAAATTACTTATTTTTCTACGGTGTGTTATCATTAAAACGAAAATCACATTGTACAATTATTTCTAGGGTCTTGCTAAAAATGGAACAAACGATAACTTTTATAGAAGACATTGTTTTTTGATGTTTCGTTGTATTAAATACACGAATCACAAGATAAATTTCTACTACTACTTTAAACTTCTTATTAAGTGTTATAAAAACATTTGTTAACATTTATATTGTTTTTATTAGCGATATTTTAATAAGAATGGACTTCTATTTTTTAGATGCAATAAGAATGTTAGGTTTATTCAAAAAAAAATAAAATGTTAGGTGTTATAAAAACATTTGTTAACATTTATATTGTTTTTATTAGCGATATTTTAATAAGAATGGACTTCTATTTTTTAATGCAATAAGAATGGACTTGTCATCCAAGCCAAAAGTAATACTCACTGTACATAGTAAATTTATTATTCTGTCGGTCAAATTAAACTATTTACATAGGAAGAGAAAAATAAAGTGGATGCAATTAAGGTACGATGACAACACATAATTAGGAACCATTTGTCATCGATCCAACCAGATATACTATATATACTGGGGCTGCTAACTTACACTTTAGTGAGTGTAAGTGAGCAAGCTGCATCTACTTATTTTTTTACTAAAATACCATTTTTATCAATTTAAATAATGTTTTAAGCAAAGGATAAACTTATAAATGTGTAAATTTATTTTATTTTTTAAATAAAATATTAGAAACATGTTTGGTTTAATGTTTGTTTTGTCTTACATTACTCAACTCTTTGTTAATTGTTTTGTTACTTGATGTTTGTTATGCCTGGACGTTGCTTAATATGTTTATATTTTTTTTGGTACAATTTTTTTATTTTTTTATCACGAAGCAATGTTATTATTTTGCTACAGAATAAGTACGTTTTTTTTTTGTCCCTGTGATCTTAACTCAGTTGGTATGAACATGCTTTATTATATGCAGGGGCTGGGGTTCGAACCCCGGATACCTCACTTATTCACCTTAAAAAAAAGGTGAATTCTGACCACTAGATTACTTGATCCAAAAAAAAAGTACGTTTATTTTACATTGAATAGGTACTCATTTTAAGCAAAATTGATTTTATTAATTTTCTTATATAAACTTTCACCAAAATAAATACGTACTCATTTTAAGTACTTCACAAAAAAATTAATTCTAAGACACTAACAATTTTATTTTTATCGAATAAGCCTGAAGCTTTTGTTTTAATAAACTTGGGGCAAAAAATCAATTGAAGCTCTTGTCTCAAAAACAAAAATTACATGTTTTTTTAGTATCAGGTGATTAAGAAACAATATGTTGAATGATGAAAGCATATGTAAATTAGTGAGTGGATGCAAATCCCTTACTCTAAAAGCTTATGAGGTCATGCTATCATTAACCCTAGCTATCCATCACATAACAGTCTTTTTCCCTCTGTGTCTCTCTCCACCGCTTCACCACGTCTTCCTCCTCCACTTTCTGTAAAACCAAACAAATTTTCTATCTACACTCAAATTTGCTTTTCCATCAGATTTCATCTTTTTAATTTTTGGTTTGTGAATCAAACTCCAATTGAAAAACCCTAACTCTCATAATGACGATGATGTCTCATTCTAAACAACATATGTCACCGTCAAATTTCATTCGCCACCACATCTGCATTATTCATTCTCCCTCAATTTTACCAACTCGATGGTAAATCCTAATTTGGAAAAGTATGGTGTTGAAGTTTGACCATGAAAAGGATGGGCACCGTACTGGTTGCCGTTGCAAATGCTCTAGCCAATGCAAGGATGTCTGCACCGTCACGTTGTCACCGCATTGTCGTTCCAACCACCTTATAGCATCAAGAGCCAATTCACAGTAATTGAACAATATGTGTGTGGCCATATATTTCTAAATTCTGTTATCGTGCTGCTTTGTTGTTCAGCATTTTCATTATGTATTTTCAACGAGTAGTTGTTTCCTAATTAATGAAGTATCAAACGTATTTTCCTTTGCAAAGGTGCTGTTATTGTTTGGCCACATCTGATAAAGCAATCAACCTATTAATACGGTGAATGAGCAACCAAAATAGTATGTATATGAAGCATATGTGAATAATGCATCAGAATGAATATTCCCATTTTGGTGATGATATGGCTATTTACATAATTCTGAATTATGTTATTCGAAGGTTGTTCAAATTTTGTAGAGAGTGGCACTAATTGTTGCATTCATGCTACAAATTTGGAAGCTGAACAATGCCTACGACATTTGATTAGTTGTTGTTTTCTAATTTTCTTTTTTTTTTTGCGAACTCTGTTAAAAAGCAAAATTAATTTTTTTTCTTTTTCTTTTGTAATAGTTTAGAATGACATGCCTCCATATGACATATCACTGTTGCTGTATTGTTTTTTAAGTATATAATCCCCATTTTAACAAAATTATTGTAATAGAGTTAAATTTGATTTTTTTGGTTTTGTTTGAGAGAAGTTAAATCTGATATTAAGCAATGCAACAGTCACTAATTTGTAAGATTATGCTATGTGAAATACTGTTGTATACGCCTGTGTACTCCCTCCGTCCTGAAATATAAGCAAAAAAAACTCATTTTCCAAAAAAGACAAACTTTTATTATAATTAATCTTTTTAAAAAAAAATCATCTTTTCTAATAAAAACATTTGCTTATTCTCATGAAATTAAATGCAAATTACATTAAATTTTCTCTCTCTTTCATTTTTTCCATAACCAATAGCCAATGAAATTTTTTTTTACATCTTTCCATGAAACTTATTTTAAAGAAAACACAAAAAACTATGCTACAAATTCTTATGTTTTAGTTTTCTTAATAATTGTGGTTTTTGCTGTGATTAAACCAATTCTCAATATTTGCAATTATTATGACCACCTTTAATTATAATCATGACATTGCATTTTATGAGGGAGGTGTCCATCGGTTTTCCCAACTCCATTCATTAAAATTTGCGTTGTGAACATAAACAAGGGAAAGGGATATGGCTGGTCACATAAATAAGCCAGAATAAATGTGCATGGATACATTTTTTTTTTGAAGGATGCATGGATACATGTTGTAAGTATGTTGGCATGTCAATTTCAAGAAGTATTCCAAATTTAAGTTAAAGGCTTAATTGCATATTTGATTCCTTATGTTTATTTTAGTTTTTAAGTTGGTCTCTTATGTTTTAAAAGTTTTAAGTTGGTCTTACGTTTTAAAAGTTTCAAGTTGGTCCAAAACGTTGTTCACGTTGGAATAAGTTAGTCCCTTTTGCGACATGATATTGAGTTTAATAAAACCAAAAAAGTTAAAAAAAATGTTTTAAACTGATTTTCTAAATAAGTTAAGGTTCTATCACTCATATTGTCAACCCAAATCTTTAAACGTTAAGTGACGGAATGGACTGACTTATTCCAACGTGAGTAACGTTTTGGACCAACTTGAAACTTTTAAAATGTAAGAGACAAATTTGAAACTTTTCAAACATAAGGGACCAACTTGAAAACTAAAATAAACATAAGGGATCAAACATACAATTAAGCGTAAGTTAAATCTTGGTGGACTATCCAATATTCATGTTGTAATTACTTAGTGTTATGTGCAATATTTTGCATTTCATTTTTAGCTAAGATTTTCCGGCTTATAAGACCTGTGTGGTGCACGGGTCAGCTATCTAGTTATTTGTTAAAAGTTATAAAAATGAGTGTAAATAATCAAGCAGGTGTAGGCTGCTAACTTATACTTTAATAATTTTAGGTGGATGTAACTTGCTAACTTATACCTTAATAATTTTAGGTGGATGTAACTTGCTAACTTGCACCTTAATGCAAGGCCCAAGCAGCCCAACTCTCAAACATTCACCTGAAAGTTTTATTGTTCTATTCAAAAAATTAAATTATTGTTAGCTTGGTTTAAATGATGATATTCAAGTGTCAAAAGAATGAGGTGCATTCCTTGACAATTCAATACCTTCATCTAAACCAAGCTAACATGAATTTAATCTTTTGAAAGAAACAATAGAACTGTCGGGTGAATGCTTGGGAACTGTCGTTTAACAAGTTTGAATTACCTCATTTTAGAGTAAGACAGTGGTTGTGGTTGGAAGGTGCATTCTCTACCTAATCACGATCTTCTGGCGGAATCAAACTGTTGATAATATCTTCAGTTGATCTCAGCAGCATTACACACATATCGATCCACTGGAATATGCTATGCTCCAAAAACATGATTCTCGTGTTATCGCCGTTCGTTAATTCCACCCAACTGAATGATATTCTCCCATCGTCGAACGTTGAACGTTTATACCGAACGTATTCCACCTTCCTTGTGTCTCCGAGGTTGACTCCTTGGTTGAACTCATTCAGTTGATCCTTCATACCTCTTAACGTGACACCAAGGTGCCGAACCTTCAACCTCTGAGGTTCTCCACCGTTGAATTGTGCATTAACGTCGAACATATTGGTCATTGCTTCAAATCTACACATTAAGAAATTAAAAACAATCAATTAAAAACTCATTCAAACATTTCATCAAACACTTGAAGTGCAAATTATACATAAACCCTAAAAATCATAAAAACAACCCTAAAATATTTTACTCTAAAAAAACATAAAAATGCAAAAAATATAACAAAATTATTCAACTTATATCTACTCTTAAAATAAATCATATACTCTTACATGTAAATCTACTTAAAAACGAAAATAAAAAAATAAATATAAAACACCAAAATTAAAAATAACCCTAAAATTCTAAACTATAACATAAACATCATGCAAACATTTTAACTAAATTAATCAACTTACATCTACTCTAAAAATGAATTATAACATGTAAATCTACTCAAAAACTAAAATAAAATAAATCTATTCAAAAACTACCAAAAATAAAATAAAATTATAACAACTTAAATGTAACTTGATAGCACTATGATTACTTACTTGTGATTTTGTTGAATAAATTTGGTTGGGGTTTTAAGAGAGATTTGAAATTTTTTAGAGATTGAGGGTAATAATGGATGAGAGAGCTTCTGCCAGATTTGTATCAGGAGCGTATCGGCAGTTAACAATTCATGTAAAGGACTAATCTGTTACAAACCTCAAACTTAAAGGACCACAGGTGTAATTTAGCCTTAACAATTCATGTAACTGTTGCTTCTGCGAAAATAAGTTTTTCAAGACTAAAATTAATAAAATCTTATCTTAGATCAACGATGTCTCAAAAAAGATTAAATGGTTTGGCTTTAATATCGATTGAAAAAGACATGTTAAAAGAAATCGATTATGATAATTTAATAAATAATTTTGCGTCTCAAAAAGTTCAAAAAATAAATTTTAAATAAAAAATTATTTTTTATACAAAAAATTAAGTAGATAGGCCTCGCTTTAAAATTTGTTTTAGGTCTCATATGTGTGTGTGTGTATGGGAGCCCCATATATATACAAGTTTTGCTAGAAGACATCTTTTATGAAAGTGTATTTTAGCAAGTTATCTTATAAACATTTGTTAAAAAACACCAACTAATTTTTTATGAAGATGTCTTTTTTTTTGACAATATGAAGATGTCTTTTAGTAAGTTATAAATAAAACCACCTGCATAAAAATTAAATGGTATCTTCTAGCAAAATCTTATGAATATATGCATGCATGCATGTGTCTATCACATTTTTGAGAAAAATATAGAAATTAAGAAAGTTGATTGATGTATTCAATTTGTTGTAAATTGCTATTAATGTTTAACAATTTTTTTAAAAAAGGTAAATTAGTGCACCTAAATTAACGTTTAACGATTCTTTAAGAGAGAGATTTAATCATTGTTTTTATACAATATTTATTATATATTGTATAAAAAATATGTAACGTAAACAGGAATATATTAATGTATTTTAAAATTTAAAAAGAGTTTTGTAAACTTAAATAAATAAGAAAGTTTAAAATGATCTTATAATTAGAGCAAGTGTTAGGGTCAATTACAAAATATTCTTAAACAATTTAAAAGAAATGTTAACATGTGCTTCTGCTAGGTGTCAATTACAAAATATTCTTAAACAACTAAAGAGATAAAGATACATGCTAAAAAAATTTTAAAAATAGTTGCGACTGATTTAACTTCAAAAATAAAAAATTAGCAAGAATGAGATGAGATGAGGTTATTTGTACTGGGAAGGGGAAGATCATCTTTCGGATGTCAATATATATGAGCACTTCCAGAAGGTCTACTACACGAAAGATTATTCTAAACAAAAAAGGCTATCCCTAATAAAGTCATCATTGTATAGCCTGTGGGAAAAAGTGGTAAACAATAAATGTAAAAGCGGATCAGAAATGAGCATGACGTCAAAAAAGCAAAAGTTACCTGTAAACAGTGTTGTACTATTCTATTTTACTGGCGACAATGAAATTGTAATCCAACTCAAAGATATGAAATGATGAGCAGGAATAATATTGTATTGTTTATTATTTGTAAGGCAGATTATAGTGGACAAAATTGAGGTATGCAGTAGCCTTCGTGACCAAACCAAATAATACAAAATTAGATATCTGATGTTGATATTTGTACAACTATTTTTTTATAACTTTTAAAACAACTCTCTCTCTGACATATTCATATGTTCAATCACAAAAGAAGAAAAGTGATTGTCATCAGAGTTGTCTAATATTAGTTGTACAATCACTCCTCCAAAATTATGGGCAAAGTGCCTAGTCTTAAAATATCTAAAGCTTATCAAGTCTCCAAGCCATTATGAGCAAATACCCTCTCTCAACTTAAACCCGCAAAAACATCACATGTAAACGGGTAATTAATGTAGGATTAAATATGTTTTTAGTCCTTATAAAATTGAGACTTTTTAAGTTTAGTCCTTACTTAATTTTAATAGTTCTTTTAGTCCCTAATTTTTTTTCTGCACTGCGTATTAGTCCCTACTCAATTCAAATTTGTTTAATTTATGCTTAAACTCTTAAGTTTTTGAACAATTTTTTGCAGACATGTTTAGTACATTACTAAAAGTTCATCCGCAAAAAAATTATCGCAAAATTTGATTTCTACATTCAGATTTTGTTACTTTTTATCTTTAACTTTTGTCGTTTTAAAAAATTCATATTTAATTTGTTTCATGTTAGAAAATTCTAAATTTTAGTAAATGAACCTTTCATAGCGTTCTAAACTTGTCTCAAAAAAATCGTTCAAAAATTTAAAAGTTTAAGGATACTTAAACAAACTTTGTTTTAGGAGGGATTAAAATTATAGGTAATTTTTTTTTGTCGGGACTAAAAAAAACTATTAAAATTAAGTAAGGACTAAAATTAGAAGTTTTCAATTTTATAGAGACCAAAAACATATTTAATCCATTAATGTATCTACTTAACTCTATGTCATTAATGTTATAATTCAAAGGATAAAAATGTTGAAATTGTTAGACCGAATGTTGTGATTGATGTTCAAACTACGACTCTTCCCCTTATGTGTTTGAGTTTTCAATGTTATTGTCATTTCATCTATTTACAAAGGAAATTATATATCTTCAATGCATGCACATAACTCTATGTCATTAACACAAAGACATTTACATTAAATTGTTGCGCACGACTCAAGATTGTCAACTATGGGAAAAATTACACTATCAATGCATGTCATCTCTATTTTCCCATATCTTGCATTCGATGCTAAACCTAATACCAACTACAAATGTGCCAACGTAAGTTGATCTAGTAGGTCACGAGTTGATTCATATTCCACAAGGAACGTGGTTAACTTCCACAATCAGAGTTTAAACCTTGTTGGGGGTAATCTAAACTGAAGTTTCCTTGTTGGTGTTTCCTAAACTTAAGGTTTGTCCTAATTTTTGTGAGTTCCGAAACCCCACCTCACCTAAACTTTTATTTACCAGAAAAATCCAATGAAATTAAAGCACTCACATGACTCCAAGTCTTTAACGTAACCCACACGAGTCCATATCATTAATACCAAGACATCTGCATTAAATTACAGTGTATGACTGAAAATTAACAATCATACAAAAATTACACAATACCAATCAAGGGTGGATCTACAGTGTCACCAGGGTGTGCACCTGTAGACTCTCGGATCTTTAAATCTGCACAGATAATACACTTCTAAATTATTTAGTTTTTAAAAGTTGTTATTTTTATGATGAATCTATCTGCGTTGTTGATTTTTTTGCTGGATTTCTTCTCTTCTGAAAATGTTTTACAAATTTGAGTTTTTTCAGTTTTATTTTTCATCCTATTAAACCGTCGAAATCCAACCATACAACCCGCCAAAATCGAAATCACAGCTAACCAAATTTGAAATGGACAAGTCGAGATTTGTAGTGTTACCTGTAGTTCACGGCGGATTCGGGTTTTGAGTCCGGACCTGCCCGAAACTGTCTGTTGTCCACCCCTAGTTGAAAGTGATGGATTTTGTTAGAATTCTTGATTTTAGTGATGAAGATTAACAATTTTTCATACGATTTAATGGAATGGATTTATTTGATTGACAAAAATATAGTTACGGGACCAAAATGTAATAATAATTAATTAATGAACCAACATGAAAACATTAACTAGGTTAAGATACCAAATATGTAATTTACACATGTGTGAGCTTTGGCCTATCTTACTTGATGTTAAAGTAGCTCTAGACAAGGGCGGCCAAATAATCTTTGTTGTGTTTGTTTCTCATATGGTTGTAGGTCTACTAACAACTTGACTAACAATTTTTTTTTTTTGAAAGAACAACTTGACTATCAATTGGTGTCCTTTACATGACACCTTGATTAACAATTGGTGTCCTCTATATGATAGCTTGACAAAGTCTGGTTTGTCTTTAGATGGTCAATATCATATTTTTTTAGAGTAGTGTTATTTGAACAATCAAATGAGACAACTTATGTGATAACTTCTTTTTTCTCTCTCTTTTCATTGGTCAAAAACAATGAGGAGAGAAAAAGTAAGAGAGAGAATAAGAGTATAATGTGAGTATGAGAGAGAAAATTGTCAAAAAGTTGTTAAAAAGTGATTGTACAAATATCATTTTTTTATTTTTTATTATGTTTTAATCTTTGTTGTTGTTGTTGACACTTCAACCATAACTTTTCCCCGTGGTTTCTAGTTTGTTTGAGGTTGTTTAGTCCCTTTATATTGAACAAATATAAAATAATACGAGGTGTTCAAATATAATAAGTTAATTTAAAAAGTGAAACACAAAAAGAAACGAATGAAGGAAATGGATTCCAGTAATCTCAGATATATTCATTTTTTTCTTCAGAAATATGGTATACATTATTTTTGTTTGTGTTTACTCTTTAATTTTTAAAGAAATGAGTTCTAGTAATTTGGAGTTGGACAGGAAGCAAAGTGTAGTCAAAAATTGTTTTTATCACCAATTGAATTTAGATTTTCTCGAACAATTCATCTTACAAAAAACTTTTTGTTTGACAGAATCTTATGAAAAACTTATTAACTACTTAAATCTAATTTGTTGGTCATGAAATATAAACATTGGTCAGTTAAATAAATGATCTTTATAAATATTTAGAATTTCTTTATTTTAGAGATTAAAAATATATTTTTAGAATCATTTACTTAATCAACTATATAATCATTTACAATCCTTAAAAAAAAATTATTCACTAATGAGAACAACAACATTTAAATGCCCCCTCAAAAAAAATAAAAATTAAATGTATAATAAATGTTAAATCAACGGCCAAGAAGGCTCTATCTAGTGAACTTCCTGAGCAAGTAGTTTTGGTTTGGCCTTTTGAGAGTTTGAAGTGTGTTTTGTGTTAACCCCACACAATCATTGCTCTTCACTTTCATTGCGATTTTGTCTCAAACCACACTCAACAGATCTCTTCTTTCGCTTTTCACCATCTTCATTTATTGCAACTGTAAGAAACAATTCAACCATATTTCTCTTTTTATCTTTTGTTTCTTTTATTTTGTTCCTGATAATCACAAGATTTTAAATCAACAACTATGTTCTTTTTTCTAACCACATTGTTTCATCTTCTTTTCTTTTACTTCTTCAAAATCTTTATATGTTTTTTTAATTTTTTTAATGGTTAATGTTTATTTTATTATTAGTTCTTGTTTTGTCACTACGAGGGGTTTGTTTCAATCAATTTTCATGCTTTGTGATGGATTCTGTTTTCTTGGTGTTTATTGTTTGAGTTTGATTTTGAAAAAGTTTCATTTTTTATGGGTAAAAGTTATGTTTCATATGTTGCCAATGTATATATGTTACTCCAGTGATGGATGCTGTTTTGTTTTCATTTAACTTTGATCATGTATTGATCTTGAAATTTCCTAAAGAAACCTTCTTGTTTGTTTTGTTTTTAACAGGTTTGAATGGCTTTTAAGGGTTCTGATAACTCCAATGTGAGCAATCCAGTTTTTTATGACGATGCTGATTATGATGATGATGTCCCTTTGTCAACAAGGTTATCCCGGATGTCGGATTCGAGAACATGCAGTAGCAACCGCGACCGCAATGTTCCTGTTAAGAAGAGGGGTAGTACTGCTACAATAGCAGTCAAGAGGGGATTCGATAGCAACAGTTCATTGAAAACTTCTGTTAAGAAATTAAAGGTGTTACCATATGATAATCTCAGTAAAGATAAAGACAGTACTCCTTTGTCAAGGAGAGTTGAAATTCCGGACAAATCGTCTGATAAATCATTTTCTTCGTTGAAGAAAGAACTTGAATTGGTAGAAAAATCATTTGAGGAATGTAAAAAGAAAAAACAACAAGAAGAGGAGAGATTGATTTCCATAAAGAGAGATTACGAGGAGTGCTCCAAAGAGCTCGGAAAGATGAAAATGGAAATTAGTAGTGCTAGCGAGTCTCACAAGAATTTGCAGGGAAAAATTGATGAATGTATCAAGGATTTTGATGCAAAGAAAGCACAGCTTCGTTTGATGGACGACTTGATTGGAGAGCGCAAGCAAGAACTCAGAACAAAAGAAACAGAACTTCGTCAAGTCAAGGATAACGTTGATAAGGAAAGGAAACTCAACACTCTTTCCCGAAAAATTGCTGAATGTACTGTGGAACTTAAGACGAAAGAGAAAGAGCGTGATGCGATGAAAAAACTAATTGACGAACAAGCAGAAAGATTAGAGTCAGAAAGGAAGAAGTTACTGAAGGTAATGCAATTAAGTAGGAATGATCCACGTTCTCAAATGATGGACTTTGAGTCAACTAAGAAGCAATTTGAAGAGAAGGTTAAGATGCTTGAGTTAAAAGAGAAAAGATGCAAAGAAAGAGCGGTGGCGCTTGAGTCAAAGGAGAAGCACTTTGAAGGCTGTGTAAATGAGATCAAGTTAAAAGAGAATCAGCTCATAGGCGAAAGGAAGGAGTTTACATTGAAGTTGGAGAAATTTTATTACCAAACGAGGGAGCTTGAATCTGAAAAGAAGCATTTCGATAGCCAGGTGAAGGAGATAGAATCAAGAGAGAGGCAATTTGAAGGACGGTCGAAGCAGCTAGAGTTAAAAGAGGAGCAACTGAAAGTCCGAATGAAGGAGTTTCATTCAAAAGAGGAGCACTTCAAAGGCCAAGTGAAGGACTTTCAGTCAAAAGAAAACCAACTTGATGTCCGGGTGAAGGAGCTCGAATCAGAAAAGAAGCAATTTGAAGGACAATTGAAGGAGTTCCAGTTAAAAGAAAAGTTACTTGAGGACCAAATGAGGGAGATTCAATCAATAAAGGAGGAATACGAAGACCGAGGGAAGGAAATTAAGTCCAGAGAGGAGAAATTCAAAGCTCGAATGCAGAATCTCAAGCGTTTTGTAAGCCAAATGGAGGATTTTTATTCAGAAGAACAACAATTTGAAGGACAGGGGAAAGAGACTGAATCGGAAGACAAGAAGTTCAAAGTACACACGAAGGAGCTCAAGCCAAAAGAGAAGCAGTTTGAGGGATGCATGAAGGGTCTTGAGTCAAAGCCAAGTGAATTTGATGGACAACTGAAGCGGCCTGAGTTTAGAGAGAAACAATATGATGCTTTAATAGAACCATTTGATGAAGAAACAGAATTCGGTAAATGTTTTTTTTTCATTAAATTTTAGAACAATTTCATTTAAACCGTGTCTTTCGAATGTTGTTGATATCTTTAATTACCTGATCTGCCTAGTTTATTAAAAACATGTTTAATCATGTTAATCTTGTATGTCATAGTCAACTTGAAAGTCTTCACTAGTTTTCATATCAGACACCGTCATCGCTAATTTGGAATATATTTTTTGCTTTAAACACTGTTTTTTTTCTTCTCATTTTAGCCATGACCTAGTTGTTTATTTTTAATATTATGATGATTGATGGATCAATATAAAGATCAATATATTGGTGCAGTTTTAATTCTTCAAGTTTATTGCAAATAGCGTTAAGCTTATGAGTTAACAGTACAGGTTCAAATTTTACTATCCTTACAAACTATGTGGGAGAGGTTTTTCACTATTTCATGTTATATAATTTTATATAAAGTATATTGTCACCTTGATTTACCAATCCTTCAAATAAATATTGAGGAAGCTTAAATACGTGCTAACTAATTATGCAGTTACATCGTACACAGGTAATCAATTAAGTCCTGCCATTGATGAAAGAAGTTTGATGTTGCTCCCATGTGAGCAAACAGAGGAACTTGAGTTGTCTGACGATGACATTCTAGGTAATCTGCAAGGCTTTTCAGATCCATCAAAAGTTGTTTTGGAAATAATACAGAACCCTATTATTAAAAAGTGTAAGATGGGAGATGATGCTGTTATTATTGAGGATAGCCACATTCATCTGCTCAATGAACTGAGGAGAATCTCACCGGATATTAGACCTCATGTAAAAGAAGAAGCAATGAAGTTAGCACTTGATTTGAAAGCTAACATAAGTCAAAACACTGAAAATTCAGCGGCTGTTCTTGGTTTTCTACTTCTTCTGTCAATTTATGGACTGGTTCCTTCTTTCGACGAAGAAGAGGTTTTGAAGCTTTTTGGACTTGTTTCTCAGCACAACTTAGCTGTAGAGCTGTTTGGGGCCATGGGTTTTGCAGATAAAATATCAGGCAAGATATCTTAAAATTATCTCTTAACTTTTGAACTATTCATTCTCATCTGCTATGTTTTTTGTTAACTGGAACTTATTTATAACTGTTCTGGTCAGTTTTGATAATTTGAAATTTTCTTGTACCTTGCAGATTTTGTTGATAATCTGAGAAAGAGAGAACAATATGTTGAAGCTGTTACATTCAGCTGTGCATTTAACTTGAGCAACAATAATCAATTAGTTGATCTCTTGCGAGAACACGTGCAGAATGCAAAACTGATTTCTGAGAGTACTTGCATGAAAACCAACTCCATCGAAATTAAGGTTCTTTTTTTCTTATTCAATTTTTATTTTATGAAACATTCCATCTTCACACCCTTTTATAATAGTTATATATACTTTGAACTTGAACACAGGAAAAAGCCATAGATCAAGAAATTGCTAGTCTCGAAGCTGTAGTACAGTGTATTGGAGATAACAACTTAGAATCGGAGGATCTACTTAACAACATTGATGATCGTATTATTGAGCTGAAGAGACAGAACAGCAGATAGTCTTTTACTGTTTTTACTGGAATCAGTGAGTGGTAGACAAAACTTGCTAACACATTCTGTTGTAAATGAATTAACAGTGTTCATGTAATTAGCTTCAAACTCTTGGTAATTCTTGTAAATTAATCTGTTATCTAGTTTATGAAACATTCCGTCTTCATGCACTTGCATGTTAGTTATAAATAAGATGATTGTGAACATAGGACATAACAAGTCTATTTTCTGTCCAGAGACAATAAAATGTGAGTCTGAGAGTTGGTCTGCATTTTAGATGACAATGCAATATCTGTGGATCTACTTAACTAGAAAGATTAGAAGCAGGTCATTATCTAACTGTTCAATGTGCAAATGAATTAACATGATACTATGCCTTTTTAGTTGATTCTTTTCCCTAATCATGCATATAAATATAGGGTCATGTTAATTTGTGCTCTTAGCGCACATGTTAAGCATTAATGTCATTCTATTAATAGTAACAATTTATTGAAAAAAATTTAATATTAGACATTTTAAGCAATAAATTAACACAATTTAATATTATAAACTAAATTATCCTCTCTTTTATACAGAAAAAGTTAACAGGTTATTCATTAATAAAAAAATTAATATCCAAAATATTCTTGGACACGTAGTCTTTTAGAAATACATACATATTATAGTATCAATTCCAACATTATCAAATTTTATGACTGAAATAAAATAACAAAGGATAAAAATATAAATGTTTTAATAAAAGTGAGTTAAAAATAAAAATTGATGGTTAAAAGTAAAACGAAACTAAAATGCTTTATGTTTTGTTATAGATTTATATAAAAGTGAGTTAAAGAAAAAATGAGTGTAAGAATCAAAAACTCCAATATCTAGCTTCAATTGAAAATTAATTCTATCAAAAGCAACAAAACATTTCAAAATTAATTCTTAATTTCTAGAATCAATTTTGAATCTTTCAAAAATGGAACCAAACATCCATGGTTTGGACAACATATCTTTTATCACTCCTAACATTTCCTACTGTCCCAAATTTATAAAACTCTATGACATATTTTATACCTATATATTAGTAAAATATTAGTAACTATTATTAAATTACCCTTAATTTACATATATATTCAATTTAACTTTTCATCTTATAAATTTTTTTGATAGTATTATGGATTCAAATTCAATTTTTCAGTATACAACTTTTCCTCGTATTCCCTCAACAACTTAACAAGCAAGTTATTTGCCATTTAGAAGTCTGTTTTGTAGGGCCCCACTTCAACATACGAACCAAGCTCATGCCTAACCAAAAACAACAACACAAGATGCTCTTCGTGTGTCTGTCTCATTCATTTCACTCCAAATTTCTTTTTTTTTTTTCCTCTCTTCTTCTAGGGTTTACTCAATCTTTCGCCACTCGAAGCTTCACAAATTCAACTAATTGGTAAAATCATTCACTTCTTTTTCTTCATTCTTTTTTATTTTTCATGTCTTTTAGTATATTTTTCTTCAATGTTAGATTAGAGCTACTAAACGTGTGTTTATATATTGAATCTTGAAAAGTCTACATTTTTTTTACATGGTCATTGTTTTATGATTAAAACTTGAAATGTCTATTTTGAGTATTTTCATGGGTATTATTTGATTAATGTCCCAGAAAATTGTCAAAGCTAAAGGTTGAAGCTTTTATCTTTTCTTCCCAGGATTTTCAGGTGTTTGTGTAATAGCTGAGAGTTTAAAGTTTTCTTTAGTTGAATCATGGATGTTGTTGAGGCTTCTGATAACCCAAATTTATGTGTTGGTGATGATGAAGGACACTTAAATTTTAAATTGCACACATCATTTGATAAAAAAACATCGCATTCAGATTCTGGTCAAGACTATGAATCTGAAGATGATGATGATGTTCCTTTGTCGGCAAGGTTTCCTAAGAAGAGGGATACTATCACACTGCCTGTTAAGAGGGTATCTGATAACAACAGTTCCTTGTGCGGTTTGATGAAGAAATCGAAGGTGTCCCCACCACCATATGATGATAATGACGATAACGACGACGACAATGATGACGACGACGATGTTCCTATTTCCTCGAGAATGAAAGTGCATGCCATGTCAATTGATAAATCATTTTCCTCACTCAAAAAACAACTTGCATTTGTAGAAAAATCATTTGAGGAATGTGAAGGGAAGAGAGAAGTAAAAGAGAAGAGATTGCAGTCCATAAAGAGAGAAATTGAGAAATGCTGCAAAGAGCTGGAAAATAAGAAAAAGGAAATTAGAGATGTTGGAAGAATTGAGGAAGCATACAAGAAAATGCAGGGGAAAATTGAAGAATGTGTCAAGGATTTCGTAGCAAAGGAAGCACAGTTCTCTTTGATGGAAAACTTGATTGGAGAGCGCAAGCAAGAACTCAACACAAAAAAGCTGGAACTTCGTAAAGTCATGGATAACATTTCAAAACAGAAGGAATTGGAAGGCCAATTGGCTGAGCTGGTGAATGATTTGGTATCCAAACAGGAGCAATTTGAAAGCCGAATGAAGGACCATGAGTCTAAAGAGAAGCAACTTGATGGCCGGGATAAGGGGTCTGAATCAAAAGAGGATGAATTTCAAGTCCGAGTGGAGAAGCTGGAATCAGAAAAGAAGCATTTTGAGAGCCGACTGAAGGAGCTCGAATCAAAAGAAAAGAAATTTGATGGACAAATGAAGGAGTTCCGGTCAAAAGAGGAGGAATTTAACGGTAAAATGAAGGAGTTTAAATCAAAGGAGGAGCAATTCAAAGGTCAGGTTACGGACTTCAAATCAAACGAGAAGAAATTTGAAGAACAATGGAAAGAACTCAAGTCAAAAGAGAACAAGTTCAAAGTACTAGTGAAAGAGCTCAAATTAAAAGACAAGCGATTTGGAGCACAAGTCAAGGATCCTGAGTCAAAGCTAAACAAGTTAGATGAACAACTGAAGGAGCCTGAGTTGACAAAGAAACAATATGCATTAATAGAAGAATATTTTGATGAGGAAAATGAATCTGGTAAATGTTCTTATTCATCTAATTTATTGAAAGAGTTTCATTTCAACTGTTTCTTTTAATGATGTTGATATTTTTAATAATCTGATCTACATATATGAGGGAGCTTAAATATGTGTTGTCTATATATGCAGATACATGTTACATGGATGATGAATTTAGTCCTGCCATTGATGGAACAAGTTTGCAGTTTCTCCCAATTGAGCAGACTGATGAACCTGAGTCCCCTGGTGACGACGTTCAAGTCAATCTGCAAGGATTGTCAGATCCAGCAAAAGTTGTTTTAGATATAATTCTGAACCCCATTATTCAAAAGTATAAGAAGGGAGACAATGATGTGATTATGGAAGAGAACCACATCTTTCTTTTAGAACAACTGATGAAAATCTCACCACATATTAAAACTTGTGTAAAAGAAGAAGCATTAAAGCTCGCTCTTGATTTGAAAGCTAATATGGAAGAAAATACTGAAAATTATTTGGTTCTCGGTTTTCTACTGCTTTTGTCAATTTATCAATTGGTTACTTATTTCAATGAAGATGAAGTGTTGGAGCTTTTTGCATTTGTTGCTCAGCACAAGATAGCTGTTGAGTTGTTTGAGACCCTGGGTTTTGCAAATAAAGTTTCTGGTAAGTTAGTTTTATATCCTATTTGAGCATGTTGAATCTTAATGTTTCAAATATCGTATGCAAATGTTTCTCAATTGTTTTCTTAATTTGGTGTCTGGTTCTTTGAATTAACTTCGAATCATTAGATGTGTCTCATTGATCTTGGAATGTCCTTGTAGAGTTGGATTATCGATTATGAACTCTTACGTGGTACATTGAATTGAACAAGTGGAGCTAAAATGGAAAATATAGCTAATGTATCTCAAGTCTTTCTGTGAATCTCTTTTTGAATTTATTGTGGTGTAATGGTGTTATAAGCTTCTAGTTCATGTTTCTGTCATTTTCTCATGTGGTGAGATTTATTTTTTGAATTTCAAGTGATATTTTGTTTATTATTTTCCTGCCATTCTTATCAACAGTCAGGATGAGATGGTTAACTAATAGCTATTCATGATGAAAACCTTAAGTTCCTTGCTTGTATCTGAGATAGTAAAGGAAATAGGTGAAATGAACCTTTTTAAGAAATAGGACCACTCTTGTTTTATTTTGCTCAGGTCAAATACTTTTAGATGATAAGCAAAAACTACGCAGGATAGATACAAAGATGCTATGATTAAGATATTACCCGTTGGTACAAAATAGACTTGAAATCTTCTTCATTTTGTGTAATTGGCTTCATTTTGTTTCAGTTCTGTCATTTGTTACGAGAAAATTAACATCTTTGTGTTAATGATTGTAAAATGAAATAAACTTGAAATTTATCTCTCTTTTTAAGTATCTCTTCCATTTTCTAAATGGTTTAACGAATTTTGAATATTCAGTCTAATCTGGTTAGTTTTTTTTGTTAACTAGAACTTATTTAATGTTTGTTTTAGTAAGTGTTGAGTTTTGATGAAATGAATTTTTTTTGCACCTCAGATTTTGTTGAGAATCTTATCAGGAGGAACCAATTTGATTCAGCTGTGCATATCACTTGGTTGAGAAGAATAAATAAAGATTTGTGCTAGAAAAACCTGATGTAAAGAAATGTGGTAATGGAAACCGTCATTGGTTCAATCAAAGTTTATGCGGCTCTGCGATTAGCAATGGAACCGTCATTGCGAAAAATATTTACACAAGATCATTCTCCCAATTCAAACACTATAGTAAAGGTTTCATCATCTTTGTCTCTGTCTTCATGTTCAATCGCAAAGGCAAAGAGCTTTGAGCCCTTGTTCGAATTTGATTCTTAATGGTGGTTCTGTCACCGCTCGATCATTCCATGAACTTATTTATTTATAATCTTCCATTGATCACTACAGAGCTTCCTTTGTTTTGATAAAGGTTTATAGTTTCATTTTCTCTAGTTCATCATTTTATTTACTTCATTTTTACTTTTATTGTTTAATATAACTTTGATATGGCACTAGTTTTGTTGTCATCTTAACTGCATAGC
>Ga0315913_1000873_pt1 | contig 30092 bp, 16 predicted proteins | sample MpolsnodulesMG_FD_207736 | JGI IMG/M metagenome (GOLD analysis project Ga0315913, IMG submission 207736) | Medicago polymorpha root nodule microbial communities from Los Angeles, California, United States - small nodules | ecosystem: Host-associated > Plants > Roots > Nodule | place: USA...
TTGGTAAAAATCAATCTCTTTGCGGTTGTTTTTTTTTAAAAAAAAAAGCATTTAACATTTTGATGAGTTTTTAAAAGATTAATGAATATGGGCAAAAGCCCTTAAACATGACTAAAGTGATTATGCATCACAAGCAAGATATATAGATGAGTGCATCATAAGGCAATCAGCGGGCAATATTCATTCTGGTATAGTGAAATTGTTGGCATGTATATAGTTTTGTTTTAGGGAAATCTTCTGGTTTTTGTAAAAGTTATAAGCGTTTTTTTCTCCTAAAAGCTAAGCTTTTGATGCTTTTTATAACAGCCAAGTATGCACTATACATGAGCACTCTTAACCCTTTCACGTTTCTTACATGATCCAAAGAATGTATCATAAAGTTGTATTAGAGTTTCACATTGCGTATGGAAATGAGCGGTTGGATGCGTATATTTACTTAGACGCCCTCATTTTATGACTAACTTTTAGAAGTGAGATTCAAGTCTATTTAATATACTATCAAAATCCGATTATAGTATACTGTGACTAACTAGCAAATGACTAGGTAATCTTATGTTAGAAAAGAGAACCATAGTAATCACCAGAGGCTTCACTTACAGATCTGCCAGGGGAACCATGCCAAAACCATGGTAATCATCTATCTCAAAAGATCGAGAAGAAATAAGACTTTTGGCTGCAAAGTACTGTTCCACACCAAAGAATGCCGGGTTAAGCTTTGAAGGTTCTGAATCCAACAGGGGTAAAATATTCTCCTTCCAGTCCTCATAGACAAGAGCTTTATCTTCTTGCACTGTCTGCCTACAATTGTAAGAGATCAGAAAATGTTCATGAAAGGAAAAGCACACAGTTTTGCATCTCACTATATTTGTCGAGTACCAACAGTCATGAAAATATCGTATAACTTAAATTTTATGCCACTCAAAAGCAACCAGCATCATAAACTAATTAATATGAACTATTGTCTCTCTTCTGCAATTTTTAAACTCCCTTTCAATGGATTTCATTGTGAAATAAATAAGTTATAATTCATGTTTCAATGAACCCCGGGCATAGCAAATGAAGAGCAATAAGTAAACTGAAAAGTTATTTGAAATCATTCAAAATACGAAAGCTTCAAGGCGATTCTAGAATGCAAAAGTCAAATGAAATACAAGGCATTAAACTAAACCTAAAGACAAACTAACAAGCAAAAATTCAATCAAAAAACAAGCAGGATTCTCTTGCCATTTTCACACAAGTATATCGCAGCAAAGAAAACTTTTAGTCTGTTTGGATAAACAGTTTCATTAAACACTTACAGTGCCATAAACGCTTATCATAGAAGTGCTTAAGCATAAGCTATTTCCAAAACAAAAGATACAATAAAGCCAAACTGTTTTCATACAAGTTATATGTTGTTTTCGTAACTTATCATGTAGAGCTTATTGAAATAATCTGAAAACAGCTTATGGAAATGACATAACCTGTTTCCATAAGCTCTCTAAACCAGTCTCACAAATGTTTGTGTCAGTAAATAAGCTCAAATAATCCAATACAAACAACCCTTTACTCGCAATCAACAAACACAACCCTATTACATTGTCATAGTTCCATTAGTCCAAATTTAAATCTCTCATAATGATTTCACCTCAATGATACATAAAAATAAATATACCTGATGAAGCTCAGTACCACACAAAAGCTGGTCCACTTCTTCAACACTCCAAACCAAAGGCAAACATTCCTGCTGAGGCAAAAGCTGAAGATAACCAGCCCAAGGTGACTCCTCACCCAAACTCCTCTCATACATAATAGCAACAGCTAAACCCAAATAACCACCCAAACAAGCATTCTCAATAATCTCACAAGCACCACTAGTCTTGATTGTAAGACAAGCTTTCTTTGGCATTTTTGCAACCACATCGCCTGCATTAATTTCACACAATGCTTTAACGGATATTCCTTCTTCTGGGGTGTCCACAAATTGCAATGTGTTGCTCCATTCGAATCCATTGGACTTCATCCATCGCTTGAATGCCCGCAAACGTCTGCATAGAGATTAAAGCATCGATTTTTAGCATAGCCTTTTGATAAGGAAAAATGGGTTGTGACGAAAATCGAAAGAGAGGGTGTAACATGCGTACCTGGTGGCCATTGCCAGAGAGAGAGAGAGGAGTAGGGTTTAGAAGTTTCACTTTTATAACAACACAGATTTAATTTTTTATTTTATAATAATACATAAAATACCGAGCTTAAATTAGGATCGTCTAATCTTGATTGAACGATTAGATTTACTCCAATCACTATTTCTAGCATTCAAACAACATGCGTATATCATGATATGTTCAATGGAAAAAAAAACTTTTTTTTAACAAGTAAAAATGAGATATACTACAACGGAGTATCCTTAATAGCACAAGGTGTGTCGGTAAGGACATTAAAAATATAGAAGCGATCAAGTCACAAAGAAAGCGAAAAAACAATAAATTACATACATTGTATACTCTCTCCGTTCAATATTATAAACATAGCCGATTTTCAAATTCAATGAATAGCTAATGTATTTGGTATGTAATATAAACCAAATAAATAATTATTCAATGAACCTAAAAAGTGTTTTTTTTTCCTTATAATAGTGATCACAAAGAGTAACGGATGACGGAGCATTATATGGTATTTTAGGTTATATTTTTATTAGTTTTATTTGCATTTGAAGGCAAATAAGATGTAAGTTAGAGGAGTTGTTAATGGTTTACTGTATTGTTTTCATTTCAGTCGTTGTAATTCACTTCTATTATAAATCATGCAACTTCATAGGTGTTTTGAGTGTTTTTGTATAGTGAGAAATCATGTAAATCGAAAATCAAGACATCACGTGAAAGATCAAGGATATGAAGTTTGAAGATCAATAGTTCTCATAAGGTTGTTGGAAAAAGTGGGTAACTATTAGTTACAAGCAATTATATAAGGACCCTCACTCTTAAGCAATTGGTAAGTCCAACGATTAAAATAGAAAATAAAGTATAAAAAGTTGGTCATATCATCTCAAGTTTATGTGATTCTTTCTCTTTTCAATTTCTTTTTATTTATTTTATCAATGTACATGTTAAAGTACATATTAGTGGGCCTATTTAAGGACTCTTTTTAGTTTAGTACCATTAGAGGCATTAAGTCCTTAATAGTTACCTTTATTTAAAAAAATATATAAATAAATTGCATGTACATGTGAGACCTATTTAAAGATCCTTGTTAGTTTACTACCACTATAGATGCTCTAAGACTTATTGTTGTAAAAAAGCTTATGGATTTTTTTTTAAAGAGGCTAAAATGGAGTTTCAATAACCAAACATCTTTACTTGCCCCGTACAAGGTGTGCTAGAGAGAAGCAAAGAGAAAACTTAAGTTACATCAGAAACAGTAAAGGAACAACTGAAAGAAAGTGGTGAATATTAGGGTTAGACAAAACATCATCGTCCGATCAAAACCGCCTAACCCAAACCATTGTAAACCGAGTCGGACGGGCTTAATCGAGTGGACGGGCTGCACGGGTAAATAAATTGGGTTGAGATGGATTCACATGGGTCAGTTCGGTCCAGAATTATTGGACCAACGGTAGCTATGTTAATCGACCCAGACATATATATTAGTATTATTATTATTCACTGGGTCTTGATAATCTATGCCGTTAGAGCAATGGTTAAGGAAATTATAAATAGAAAATTTGTCGTAAAAATATAAGTTTTGACTTCTGATTAAATAATAATTACACAACTTTTTATAAAAAGTTACTTGTTTTTGTTGTTTAACCAATGTCTTGATGACACTGGTTAGCATTCTAAGTAGAACAGCTTTTGTCAAAAAGTGTATGTAGACCAGCTGTAACCTATCCAAAGCTTACAAGATTCTTCTCTTTCCTCAATAACATAACAAAATTAATAGTATTATTGACTACTTTCATTTATTTTGTTAAAAAATTCATTTTCATTTTTATTTATTGTTCTACATTCTTCTTCTTCCTTAATTCTAAAACAGTCTTCTTTCTCTAGTTTCTTTCTGTTCTACGGTTCAGTTCGCCTCCCTTGTTCCTAATTTTTTTTCTAAATTAAAATTAACCTTGAGGCCAAAAATTGCCTCAAAAAGCAAAAGATCAGCTTTCAAGGAACGAACATTAGCTCAACTTTTAACTCAATCAAAAGAGTGTCATCCGCGAATTGTAAGTGAGAGGTTGAGATATTATCTGACTGGCCGACAGAATACCCGATGAATAGACCATCCACGGTTGTTGCTTTCATGAAGACATTAATATCTTCGGCAACTATTAAGAAAAGAAACGGTGACAAAGGGTCGCCTTGGCGAAGACCTCTTTCAAATTTGAGCTCATTGGTTGGACTCTCGTTAACCAAACCAGAAGTAGAAGCTATAGTTACACATTTCATGATCCATTTCCGCCAAAGGGTATGAAAATCAATGTCAGTCAATTGAATCAAAAGTTTTCTCAAAATCAATTTTGAATAACAACACCTCTTTCTTTATGGTAAATTTTACAATGACTAAAATGTTCACGTAAACTTTTACAAGGACTCAAAAGTGAGATTTTTTCATAGGGACTCATTTTATTTTTTTTAATATTTATAACGATTGATTACTTAACTAACCCTTTATTTTATAAGAATGAATCTATAAGATATGTGTACTGAGTCATTTGTGTATTTTATGTGCTTACATATGCACAAACAAATTTTTATCCTGATATGATGAAATTTCAAAAACTCGTGAATATTTTCAAAATACCAACATTGACGTGGTTTTTCCAAAATACCAACATTTGTATGAAAGGTCAATGTTGAAACATTGAAATTATAAACGACTCACAAAAAATCTATGAAATAAAAGGAGAAAATGTAAGTTGCAACGAGAAAAATGTGAAAAATAAGTGGGTATTTATAGTCATAATGCATACATAAATTGTAACAATAATTAAAGAAAGTCTAAACATGTGATCAAACATGGAATCCAATCAAAAAACACATGAGAAACGCATGGAACCTGCTAACCTTGTTGGCCAATCTCCAATCCAGATTTTGAACTAATTCAGTTTCTACATTCTGAAACCATTTCCAGATTATATAATCTAATACGTGCAAAGATAGCGTAAAAAATTGTCCTTCATAGGGTTTGAAATGTTTCACATTATACAATATGAATTAATCAAGTATAGGATTTTTGTGTGATCCACATTGCACCGATAATTTATGTTGATTACAATGCACAAACCTTCTACAAGTTGATGTGTTTGGTTCATTTGCAAACTACACAACATAAACATTAAGGTTCACATTAATGTCACATTTTCTCATTTGAAGGCCAAGTTGAAAAAATTAAGGATCGTCTGAACTACAAAGTCACAATAATGGTGGACAATGTTAAGTATTGTCGTATGTAGGTAGACTCAGATGGAAATGTCTTGTTCAACCAAATGAAACTCTGAAACAATGACGACATGAGAATCATGTTATCTTTATTTTGTCAGCATATTTTCAAGGGACTAATTGAGTTATACGCTTTCTTGGTCAAATATTTAAAAGATATTCGGGAAAACTTATTTTTGCCCAAGACCTACAAAGAAATAAGAGTTGCATGGATAGACCATACAAATATTTAAGTATGACGGATTCATGATTTTGTGTGTCTTTTATTATGTTGTTTTACATTGTTGAATTATGTTTTTGAAATTGTTACGTTTAATGTATGTTGTTGTTGTAAAATTTTATTTAATGCCATTTTTTTCTTTCAATTTTCAGTGTTATAAACATGCTTCAAACCGTGTCAAACCATCCAACCCTCAAGTTTAACGCAATATGGGATTGTTTCGGAGTATAAAATCTGAAATATTATGAAAATGAATTGATATTATATTATATGAATCAATCGATAATATGGAATTGTGGCGTTAGAAGCAATTCATGTGGTGTTTAATGCCTTTTTGATCAGTCTGGACATTTTAAAATGTTTGCTTTGATCGTAGTTACAATTTAGAAACGTTATGTGGTTATAAATACTTTGTATTCTTCAGCATTTTCACTCATATTCACTTTTCATCCTTTCTTCACATTTCTTTCTTAATTTTCATTTGGAAGTGTGTTATGATACCATGTTCACTATTGATCACTACTGGTCATCCAAAAATTGTTGTGCATTTTTTATAGGGATGATCAACATAGACCCTTATATCAATTATAATTTGAATTATGGATTTTGACAAAATTCAAATTATATAATATGAAAATCTACAAAATGTATTGAAATTATATAATCGAAACAGAGTATTTTGAAAATTTTTAAGGGTGTACGGGAAGTGCAGAGGGTTGAAAGAGAAACTCTCAACCTTTAATAGAACTAAAATTATAGTTGTTTTTTCTATGATCTAAGAGACTCTATACGACGGAAGACTTTTACTTAGAAGAATTTCTTTTTAGACTCTTTCAATATATCTGAAAAATGCTCTTCAAAAGATATCTTTCAAAAGTGTTAACATTAAAATAAATATCCTTCCAGAATTATATCTCAAATTTTTAATAGTGTCTAATAGACATTGAGAGGCATAAGAGGAACTCTACTCAATTGAAACTAAAACTGTATAAGACTCTTCTCTATCACTCAGTCTAAATGCATGACTCTGGCCTGGCTCTTAAGTTCTCTTCTGCTCACAATTTTTTTTTAATTTAATACTTGAAGTTAAAAATTAGCATGGAGATCAACTTGTTTAACAAAAGTACATTTAACGTACCTAAATCTAACAACAATTAGTTATGCGAACAAAATGAAACTTTATAAATAAGTTAAGCGACATATTTAGCTTAACATAAAATAAAGAGAATCCTTCGAGAAATTTGGAGAGGAGAGGATCATGGAAAAGTTGTAGACCAAAAAACCAATGAATTCACCATTAGACTAACTATCAAAGAATAATTATTTTGGCCAATGTTAAAGCACTTTTGAAGCACTTTTGAAGCAATGACACCAACCACAGGCCCCGCAACTATTGTAGTTATGCAAATTCCTATTACACGATCCTTAACAATTTGTTCTTCAATTGTTTTTTGGAGGGACAATGTCATCCTCCAATTACGAGCAGCTTGCAAAAACTTATATGTTTGTTGTAAGACTTTCTATCATTTCCTGAAGAGATTTCAATCATGTTACTCTCCCATTTGATATTTTCTTCTTCCTTTGAATGAATAAGTACCTATGACAAATTCTTTATCCTCGTCTCTTGTTGCCCATCAAGGTCACTATTAGAACCTCTCTAACTTGTATTTCGCGGGCAGAGATGACATCATGGTCAAACCAAAGGATCATATCAACGCCGACTGTGTAGAAACATCGTATGTATTCAAAGCGGCTTTTGAAAGCTTCCATTATGACAATATATTCTTTTTGACCCAAGAGAATAACGATGAAAGCTCACAATTACAACAACAGAAAATAGAGTAAATGACAAAGTAAACCTTGTAGGCCCCACCGGATTTGAAAAGTAAATAAATCAAAATGAATAGTGTTGTTGATAAAATTGTTTGATAGAGATAATAGGCCAGAATTTGACCTTTGTTTAAAAAAAGACCAGTATTTGACAAAAATATAATATAATGACAAAAAAAAATGATATAGCCTACCAGATTTTTAAAAAGTTAAAAAATGAGAGTGAATAGTTTCATTTGCATGTGATAAAAACCACAAAGCCACACAACTCAGAACACAAAACACAACACAATGAACAAGTGGAAAAGAAGAAAAAGAAAAAATTTACACTTACTTTCATATCTTTCTAACAAGTAAGTTCACAAATTTTTCCTCTTTCTTTCTTTCTTTCTTTCTTTTGTGTGTTTGTTTGTTTCATTCATTTGCTACGAGAACTCAACAACTTTGGTCTATGTTTTTTGGTGTTTTATTTATATATTTTTGGAATCAAAAAATAGGTATCTATGTTTAAACTTTAACTTTTTATTTTTTCATGTATGTTTAAATAAAAATTGTTTCTTTCATAAATACCTCACATAAGTCACAACATAGAGACACAACACAAAGTGAAGAACAAGAAGAAGACATTTACACTCACTTTCACATTTGTCTAACAAGTAACTTCACAAATTTCTCCTCTTCCCTTTTTTCTTCTCTTGTGTGTGTGTTTGTATGTTTCATACATTTGCTACGAGAACTCAACAACTTTGTTATGTGTTATTTTTGGTGTTTTTTCTTATATGGAAAATACTTAAACACACAACAAATGTGTTTGTTTATATGAAACAACAAACACCTCTGACATATGGTAGTGTTTATCTGAATCAATTTTGTTTGTTAGTTGCCGCTTCATTGATTGTTAAAAGGTGAAAATAAGTTGCATTACCACAAGTCCAAGATCTTACCACCACATGGTATATATACGGCACAATAAGCATGACACATGAATCATGCACGACAACTTATCTTCATCGATTTTCTATGTAAAATAATGGTTTTTTATATTTATTTTTTTCAAATAGAAGAGGCGAGATAAGAAAAAAAAAGTATCTATAGAATACATACTATGTGGTGGTAAGATCATGGGCTTGTGCTAATGCAACTTATTTTCACCTTTTAAAAATCAATGAAGCGGCAACTAACAAACAAAATTGAATCGGATAAACACTACTATACGTGAGAGGTGTTTGTTATTTCATATAAACAAACACATTTGTTGTGTGTTTAAGCATTTTCCATACAAGAAAAACACCAAAAAACACAAAACAAGTTATATGAAAACTTTTTTAATGATTATAGATATGATAATTCATTGTGTTTAGTTAGATATTGTTTTCTTTTTTTATTGTGTTTTTTAAAATACATGTTTATAGTGCAATAGAAGGAGGAAGTTAAGATTATGTTGTTTCATAACTTTGTGAATGTTTTGAGTTGGATTTTTAGGTGTGTTTTAGGAGATTATGTTATTTTAATTTGTTTTTGAATGATTATTAACACATTGGTAATTTTGAGTTGATTTTTTTTTTGTTTCATGACAACGAGATTATAATATTTTTGAACTTTCTGAATGATTATCACTTATTGTTAATTTACTGTGTTGAGTTGGATTGTTGGACTTTTAGGTATGTCCGGAACCATCTTTGACGGGACACGTGATCACTTTGTTATCTGGAGCCACTGGATGAGTCATCATCTGTCTTCATTAAGCTTATTTAAATGTACAATTGAATCAAATCCCCATCTTGACAATGAAGAGTGGCAAAAGAGCAACTCTAAGGCTCTGAAAGAAATTCAATTGTACTCAGGAGACATTAATTGAATATTTATACATCAAAACTTTGATAATGGAACAAATGGAAGGGATAAAAAATGGAAAGGATTTTGACTCCACAACGAAATTCTATATGATCCCTAATTAACTATCCATCGACACAGATGCTACGATGAAATATTAAGTCACACCATTTTGTTCTACTTCTACTGTATGCGAATAATACTTATCTTAATTTTATTTATCTATTTATTGATGGCGCTAGTCATAATCTTGTGACTATGAACTTATGTTTCAGTGGAAATTAAAAATGATAGACCGCTATTAAAAAGTTTATGGGATTATGAGTTTGTTAGGGGTCTTATTTTAATTTCTTGTTTTGGAATTTGATTGATAAATTTTTATCAACTTTTTAAAATTATTTTACATTTATTTGTTATAACTAGGAGTGAAAATATGTTGAGTTGAGCTAAATTTTTCAAGACCTAAATCTAGTCCAATAGAAAATTCAAGGTCCATGTTAATTTTGTTATCTATCATAGACTTATTTTTTGACCCGAGTTTGATTTTCTAGAAAATCAGCTATAATTTGCTAGTCTACTAACATATTCATATTCAAATAAGTAATATGACATGTTGAAATATACTACAAGCTAATATGTCAATGAGATTAAGTTCTATTTTGAGATTTAACATGATATTTAGATTGCGACATATTTTGACAAATTATTTGAACTATATTTTATAACAATATATTTAAATATCTCAAACTAAGTTAATATGTTTTTTTTTTGTTACACTAAGTTAATATGTTTTTTTTTTTGCGGTGGTCGGGATTTGAACCTCGGACCTTGCATATATGATGCATTGTCCTTACCAGTTGAGCTAAGCTCACGAGGACACTAAGTTAATATGTTTAAATTAATAAAAACATTTTCCATAAAAATGTTAAATACAAATATAATAAAAATAGTTAGTAAAATATATTATTCCTAGTTATTTAAGTAGGCTAATACAGCATATTCAAAAGATTTTTTCCGTTGATTGAAATAAGACATTTTTTTTAATAAAATTAAGTTTCTAAAATTTTTTTAGCCTTATTTATTTTTTAAAAATGACCTAACCTAAACTTTTTTTAAGGAACCTAACCTAAACTTGAAGTGCACTCAAACATAAATCGTACAATTAATCTAATCAATTCCACCCCTAATTATAACCAACAATAAATATAATGAAAATATAATTTTTTTCCCTAGAAATTAAACTTTAAAAATAATATTAGTATTAACAAATTTAATACTTCTTTGTAATTTTCACAATTCAATTAAATTAGTCATACTATTTTTTTGTTACATGAGCAGATGACAAAAAAAAACTATTAACCACAATAATAAGTAACATCCATACTATCCGCTGCATAACAAACAAAACTCAGCCAAAAAATCAAGTATACTCAACAGAGGCTCCGCTTACCGTGCACAACATCAATGGGTCTCCTACAGTGCATGATGTATTGTAACCCTTTTTTTTTTTTTTTTTGCGTTGAGGATTACATGCTCTAGTGGGGCCTCTAACGGGTAATAAGTATTATTACAATTATATTCACATATTCAATGCAAAGGTCAATTTAGGTAGTTCATATTTAGTTTCTATCCTCTTTTTGTCGAAGATGTTATTTATTTTCAACTACTTGTATTGATATATTAACTATATTCAGATAAAAATAAATTAGTTTTTAGTTTAATATATACAGTAGAAACTCTATAAATTAATAATGTCGGGACCGGAGAAATTTATTAATTTAGAGAGTTATTAATTTATCGATAAATTAATCATTATTAATTTAAAGAGTTTTTAAGTAATTATACAGTACATACTAAACAAAAAGGCAAATTAGTTTATGCCTCTTAGAATTACGTTGCAGCGAACTTTGGGACTCAACGTAAATTAGTAACTACTGTGTTCATATGCATTGGAAAAATACAACACCTGAGCTATTGGATGCAATAAGAAAAGTTAGAGATGAGCTCCAAACAGACTTGAACTTTAAAGGAAAACAGACAACAATTGAATCGTATTTCAGTAATATATTTTTTTCAGTTCCTATGAATTATTAATTTATGATTTTCTTGGGACCGAAAATTATAAAGGGATCTCCCGAAAAATTATTATCTTATTATTTTATCGAGTTTTTCAATATTTTACATTGGTCCAAGTCGGGACCAGACAAATTTATTATTTTAAAGATTGTATTAATTTACCGAGTATTAATTTAAAGAGTTTCTACTGTACTGCCATATAGATTACCATATAGATAACTGGGAGTTTTTTTGTTTATTCAAACCGACATTGATAAACAGTTAAACATTGTTTTTTTTTTTAAAAAAATTGATAGATTAAGATATATTATATTGAGTTTGTCTAACATGTGCAATATTGCATACGTTAAAGCAACTAAAAGTAGTTAGTTTTTATTAAAAAACAACAATTATTTATTTAAAAATTATATATTTATTACAAAATGTACAAATTTCAATGCAAAATTTCTATTTTAAACTTTTTAACATGTGCAAATTTGCACATGATAGAAAAGCTCATATTATATATATGAAAATAAATAACAAAAGATTCTAAAAGATTGTTAGTCTTTACAAGATTTTAAAAGAGCGGACGTTAATCTTTAGAAGATTTTAAAAAAACAAAAGTTATTCTTTAGAAGATTCTCAAATAATGGAAGTTATTCTTTAGAAGATTCTAAAAGAACGGAAGTCAGTATTCTGGATATTTTCAAAGAATGAAAGGTAGTCTTTAGAAGATTTTAAAAGAACAAAAGTTGGTCTTTAGAAGATTCTCAAAGAACGAAAGTTAGTTTTTAGAAGATTCTTAAAGAACAAAAGTTAGTATTCTGGATATTCTCAAAGAATGGAAGTTACTCTTTAGAAAATTCTCAAAGAACGGAAGTTTGATTTTGATTTGATTTGTGACTTTTAGGGTAACAGGTCTGAGTTTGATTTGTCAATGAACAATTTGATTCGTCCTTGAACATTCGTCCAAATTTGATTTCTCACTGAACAATTTGATTTGTCATTGATTATCAATACATCATAGATAAGAATCTTAGTTCTTAAGAATATTCTCATAGAATGAAAGTTAGTCTTAGTAAGATTATCATAGATAAGAATCTTAGTTCTTATGAGGATTCTCATAGAACGGAAGTTAGTCTTAGTAAGATTATCATAGAAAAATGAAAAACTAAAAAGTTTGTGCTCAAATGAAAAATCATAATCATTATCTGTCGACTCAAACTCAACTAAACGACAAACTGTATCAAACAAAATCATTTCGACCGTTGGATATGACCCAATTGAACTTATAATGAACCAGGAACTCGAATTTTATCGATCGGAATCTTATAGATAATTCGATCTGACAAACTATCCCTTTAGAAGATTCGCATAGAACGAAAGTTAGTCTTAGTAAGATTGTCATAGGTAAGAATCTTGGTTCTTAGGAAGATTTGTATAAAACGAAAGTTAGTCTTACTAATATTGTCATAGATAAGAATCTTAGTTCTTAACAAGATTCACCTAGAACGGAAGTTAGTCTTAGTAAGACTCTCATAGGTAAGAATCTTGGTTCTTAGAGAGATTGTCATAGACCGAAATTAGTCTTAATAAGATTTCATAACTTTTCTTTATAGCCACAATTCGGCCCCGTAAATATCACAACCTTTCTTTTTGACCCTCTATAAATTTTCATCAAAGTTGGTTCCATTGAATTTTTGTCTACATTTTCTGTCTTAACCATCAAGTGACTCTATCAGATAATGATGCGGAAAAGCCACATGGACTGTTTTAATGACTACGATCTTAGTTGGTTTATACACGTGCCAATTCTAATTGTTATTCTTATTTAAAATGTTAATTATGTTTTTCATCCCTGTAAATATGCCAATTTTTGTTTTAGTCCCTCAAATTATAATTTGTTTTAACAAAACATGAATTAAATATGAATTTTAATATTTTTGGTGGTTAAAAATTCATACTCAATTCATGTTTCGGTTAAAAATTATAATTTTTTTTGGAGATATGTTTACAATATTCTAGACAATTACGTTAAAAATTTCAAATGCTAAACATGAATTGACTTAAAAATATAGACAAAAAATGGTGATTGAAAATTTTATAAGGTTTAAAAATTGAAGAAAAATTAGAGAGACTAAAATAAAAAGTTATTTTATTTATAGGAACCAAAACCATATTTAACTCTATTTAAAAATACCATAATATGTAATTAATAATAGGCAAAATTACACAATTAGTCCCTTAACTTAATTTTAGGTAACACTTTCGTCTTTTATCTTTTTTTGTCACGATTTAGTCCTTTGTGTTATAAAATGACAATATCTTATCATTTTTATGAGATTTTTTCAATGAAATTTGATTTTCTAGACTTGTATGATGAAGATTTGCATTTGTTTATGAGTTTGATGAATTTTTTTTGGAGTTTTTGATTATTTTTTCATTAAAAAGGATAACTATGTTGTTATTTTATAGGCCAAATACCTTCACGAGTCCTTTAAGTTTCACGTTTGTTTTAGATATGTCCTTTATGTTTTCAAGGTTTCAGATAAGTCCTTTAAGTTTCGAGTTTGTTTCGGATAGGTACTTCTTGTCAACCTCCGTTGTACCAAAGTTGTTCTGTCTGTTAAGTCAAAATTGATATGTCCGTTAAGTGGGTGAGGTGGTTCTCTCTGACACATGACATCAATTTTTTTCCAACCAGATCAACTTTGGTTTAACGGACATATCGACTTTGGTTTAACGGAGGTTGATAGAAATGACTTATCTGAAACAAACTCGAAACTTAAAGGACCTATCTGAAACAAACTCGAAACTTAAATGACCTATCTAAAACCTTAGAAACTTAAATGATATATCTGAAACAAACATGAAACTTAAAGGACCCGGGGAGGTATTTGACCTATTTTATAACATAAAGGACTAAATCGTGACAAAAAAAGATAAAGGACGAAAGTGTTCCCTAAAATTAAGTTAAGGGGCTAATTGTGTAATTTTGTCGTAATAATATTATTTTTATTTATAAATACGTGTTTTTTTTTTGAAGGATAAATATGTAGTTTTTATCATTAAAACTAAAAAAACTCATTAATCAAACGGTTGACATTTTTTCAAGTCTAATCCCATGGCTAACATTCTCCCCACCATCTTTATCTCTAACCTCTTCCACTTCCACATCCACCATTGTTGTGGCACAACAAAAACACCATAACCCACACACATGACAAGTTTCAATTTTTCGTTAAACAAGTTTCAATTCATTGCTTTTTGCTCTTCTTCTTCCCCTCTCGTAGACGTTTCCAACTTCAAAGTTTATGGGTTTGACAAATTCGTGATTTAAATAAACTGGGGACATGTAACAATTGAGAATTTCATGCTTTAGGGATTTCTAAGTTTGATGATGTCTATAAAGTTTACTTTGAATCAGGGTATGAGGATTTGTGGGATGAAGATGAGTATTGAGCTTGTGGCAGATTCCTTTTTCTTGATTTGGGGATGAATTTCACAGCGGATATTTGGTTTGGGGATGAATTTATTGATTTGGATGAATTTCACTATGGATATTTCGTGGTGGATTTCTGCGGACATGTAACAATATTTTCACGTGGAAGATGAACCTACTTGAATTTCCCTTTAAATTTATTAGTTTTTCTGGGCTTATAGGAAATATTCTTCCAGCACTACTCCATCACCCATCATTGATTGCAATAAAATTGAACTTCTATCACTAAAATTAACCAACAACAGTGGCAACTGAGGTTCTTAACACCAATTTCAGTTGTGGAAACACCTTTCTAGGAACATTGAATTTTAACCCTGTTCTCCATTTTTCAACAATATTTTGGTTCAATGACTAAATCACCCTTTGTAAATGATACAAAAAATTCTATTATGTTTTCAAAAAATATAAATTAAATAAGTAACCTCTACTGTAAATCACTACCATTCAATTAAATAAAATATATCAAATAGTCCATATTCATTTTATAAAAAACAAAAGAAGGTCTCTTACGATAAGAGACCTATTCATGTCTCCTACCGTAGCCTAAGCCACTCAATAGATCATGGTGGATCTTATTTTAAGTTTAGCTAAAAAGTCATCATATATACTACCCTTCTAAAAAATTTGACCCAATTTAACCTGTCTTTACTTATAATTATTAAAGATAAAAATAGTTTTTTTAAGGGAAAGATAAAGATAGCTAAAAACAAGTGGCATTGATCTTATAAAATAAATTCACTTTGAGCTGACATATTTCAATACCCAATGGACAAAACTCATATCCATATGTTCAGCTAGCATAAAGACATAAATGACATGAACTCAACAAGCATTTTCTAACACATGATGAGGGTAGATTGGTCATTAAACATCTGCACTACAATAGTTTCGTGTCTCATTGGAACAACACAACACAAGCATACTATATTTGTAATAATTTTCAACTCGAACGGGTATTAGATTCTGACGTGGCTTTGTAAAAAAAAAAACATAAACATAAATAAACTTAACAACATTAGCTTCCTCAAAAAAACATCAAACGAACGAAGACACAAACACACAACAACGTAGTAGAACACAACACAAACCTGTTTCAAACAAAAACTGTTCTATGTCTCAACAATTCCCAAACTTCAAATCAAATCAAAATTAACCTAAACTTACCACAATTTCTAGGGTTTTCATCTCCAAATTCCACAATCACAATTCAACAAAAATGTATGTGTAGTTCCTTAACCACTCTTTCTTTTCACTTTTTCATTTTTTTTTAAATTATCATATTAGTTAGTGCATCTTCTTTCATATTGTTTCTTAGTAGAAATTGTTCCATGTTTTCACCTTAATTCCACACTTTAGTGCTTACTATAACGTTAAATTGTGTTTCATATTCTTCTTTGTTTCTCTAATTCATCTTGTTTCTCTAGGTTGCTTATTTTTTACTTTTTTCATAATTTGGTTTTCAGATCTATTACTGCTATAATCTTTCTTCTTAATTTCAATTTCACACCATTTTCTTTTGGTAAGCTTACACATTTAATGTAATTTATTGTAACCCTACTACCTGTATTGTATGTTTGTAACTATAGAAACAAGTCAACAATTTCAATTTGGATTTTTTATATTTGCTTTTGTATTATATGTTGTTAATTTGGTTTCCTGCTAATTGTACTGTATTGATGGTGTTATTTATCAATTGTTGTCTCTTTGATTAGAGCATATACTGTTTTATATATTTAAGGTGTTTCATTTATAGTAATGCATGTGCTGTTCAATGATATTGCTTCTTGAATGCTTCTGAAGTTTGATTCTTTTGTTGGCTTTGCAGTTATGGTGTTGCGGAATTTATTGTAAGAAATAGACAGCAAAGATTACTTTCTTTTTGAATTGTATGTTTGTGTTGGGTTTTCATTATGAGTGGTACACCTAAGAAATCTCATGAAGAGTCTGTTCAGCAGTCTTCAAAACACCCGCATGAAGACGCGGGTGCATATCCAAAATTGGCGCCGTCTTCAGTTTCAAATGAGTATCATATGTCTTATGATATAGGTCAGGATTCTCGGGTGGTAAAAGCGCCTCGTGATGTGGAGAGAAGATCTCCTCTTCATTCAGTGTATCGGATGCCGCCATCTTCTAGTGATCCTCATGCCGAGCATCCTGTTGGTCCTGAGAAGAGGTTAGAATCAAGGGAATCCAAGGATAGTAGAGATATCTGGTTTGAGAATCGTGATACGAAGACTGAGAAGAAGGAGATGTTTGGAGAAGTGAGAAAGGATACTCAAAGTGCTAAAAGTGAAAAGGATGCACATGTTGAAGGTAGAGGAGATGACAACAAGGATGTTAGACATGATCGGGATAGTCATAATGATTCAAAAGGGGATACTAAGACAGAAAAGGATAGTTTTAATGCGGCTAGCGGCCTTCACTTGGATTGGAAAGAATCAGAAAAATACCATAGGGCAAAAATATATTCTGATCCTTCTGGCGCGAGTTTGGAACCCTGGCCTATGTTACGTGGGAATACACAAGGTTCACTTGAGGTTGGAAAGGAGAGTTCATCAGCAGAACAAAGGGAGTATGGCGGGGACGCTCGTGAAGCTGTTGGGGAGAACAAAATTGATGCCAAAGGTGACGATAGATCTAAAGAGAAAGATAGAAAAAGAAAGGAAGTGAAGCATCGGGACTGGGGGGAGAAGGAAAAAGAAAGAAGTGATCGTAGAAACAATATACAAGTTAGCAACACAGGTAGTGACTGGAAAGAATCTGTGAATGATCGTAGAAACAATGTACAAGTAAGCAATACGATTGGTGACGGCAAAGAACCTCTGAAGCAAGATAGAGATGTTGAAAGGTGGGAGAGGGAGAAAAAAGATCTTCCCAAAGAAAAAGAAAATTTAAAAGAGAAGGAAAAGGATCAGATGAAGAGGGAGTCGTGGAATGGGGCCGAGAAAGATGTTTCAAATAACGAGAAGGAACCTGTTGATGGATCGGCTAAGGTTCCTGAACAAGAAACTGTTTTACCGGAGCAGAAGAAACAAAAAGATGTTGATAGAGAAGCTAAAGACAAGAGAAAAGAAAGGGAAGCTGATTTAGTAGGAGACAGGTCTGATAAGCGCAGTAGGGGCATTGACAAGGAATCAGACGATGGATGTGCTGAGGGGCAAGGGGCAATAGAAAAGGAGAGTGAAGTCTATAACTATAGTGGTCAGCACCGTAAGAGGATACAAAGATCACGGGGGAGCCCTCAGGTGCCTAATCGGGAGCCTCGTTTCAGGTCCCGTACCCAAGACAACGAAGGGTACTTTCTTCCTCTTCCTTCATGTTTCATTGTTTGCTAAATTATCTATCTAATAAATATATTGTCATTCAAATATCTTGTAAAATTGTCTATATATTTGTGTTTCAGTTGTAAAAGTTGAAGTTTCATAATTACATTGGATAGATGTTTCTTTACCTTAATTGATTGAATCCTATTTTTATGGTGTTTTTTTTAGTATGGTCCTTCGTTATATTCATTCTAGTAACTATAGCTGGACATATATGTTGCAGGTCTCAAGGTATGCTATCATTTTGTTTCAGTGGCTTCATGAAGTAACACAGGTGCCAGCAGAAATTGTTATTGGCCCATTGATAATCAATTGCTGGCACTGTTTAGCGGTGGAACGGAGAAGATTAGAGCTTAATATTCTTAAGTGCTTTTTACATTGCTTTTCCAATATATAAGTTCTGTTATTTCAGGTAAAGTAGAGGTTTCTTATGTTGTTTATAAAGTTGGTGAAAGCATGCAAGAGCTGATAAAGCTGTGGACGGAATATGAATCATCTCAATCTCAAATTGAAAAAAATGGTGAAAGCTCTAATAATGGCCCGACTCTGGAAATTCGGATATCGTCTGAGTATGTTACTGCTACAAATCGCCAAGTAAGCTTCATTTTTCTTATTATTGTAAAATTGATGAAAGATTCTCATCAATTGCGTTTCTTTTGGTGGCTTCATTTAATATTACACAAACTACTTTTCCTGCTTATTTGATATTCAGAATGTCTGCTTTAAATGATATTATTATTCTGATAAGATTAGTTTGTGTAGCCGTTCCGTCTATTTATTTTTTTTTCATTTTACCTTTGCCTCATCTTCTGCTTGCGTTGATGCAGTGAATATAATGCTGCCTTAAATTTATAAGTTCGTTACTAGTAACATTTCAATATAAAATAGTAAAATTCTGATTTAACCCTTTTTCTTTTTCACACATTTTGTTCCTTTAATTGAGCCTTTGATTGTAGTTGGCCATTCTTCATAATTTTCATGAACATTTTTGAAACTATTAGAGGCCTTTTCTATAGAGGCAGCTTATCAAGACACTATAAATACACATTGATGCTCTTTGATATGTATTATTTAAAGGCCTCGTTCATTACTATTGAGTATTCACTGTTGGCTTTGTCTGTTAAACTCTCTGATATCTGTGTTTGGGTTCTTAGCTTTTCAAAACAAGATTGCTTCCTTTGTTTATGAAGGACAGTAATAATTATGCATTAAATATTTTCTGAATATTTATATGTCTGTGAGTGCGCGTGCGCGTGTGTGTTAGTTAACATGCGATTAAAATTGTATACCATACCACATCCCAAGTCTATCATATAGAACAATGGGGAAACATAGGGGATGTTGACCATAGGATCCCAACAAGGCGGATGAAATGGAGGAGTGCACGAATTGTGATGTGAAAGTACCGCCCAAGCTAAGGAAATTTTTTATGCACAATTATAAACACGTGTTGTATGAAACTAAATGTTGGGCAGTAAAAAGGGAACAAGAAAATAAGATTAGTGAAATAGAGGGAATCCTATGATAGTGAAATAAAATTAGTATAGTATCTAATAGTTGTATTTCTTTAGAGTTTTTTTGGTCACATTTTAAATAACATAGATTCTAACTCTTTCATGATCTGATCTAGTCTCTATTAGCTTTAGAGTTAAATGTTTTTAAAATGTTGTCTGTCTCTTCACCCAGGATGCTCTGAGACATCAATATCCATATTCTGCCAATAATCCGGTACCTTTTGATTTATCTGAATCTTCTGCTTCTTGCATAGTTCGACCTCTATTTAGGACTGCGTAATTTTTTTTAGTCAAGTAGTTATCCTCCTATTCTTGAAGTCTTCCTTTGAACTTGCTTGCTATTTTTAAACCAAAGAACTATAGGTCTGAACTTTTCAGTTGATCTTGAAATTGTCGTCAGTATGTAATCCATCCTATACTTCTATCTTACTTACAGCATGCTTTTTCATCGAACAGTTGAAAACAACTTAGCTTAGTGATTACTATTATAAGGGTGAGTGGTTTATGCAATGATTATTGGACTAGATTGGCTAGTCTGGTCCAAATAACTGCAGTCGGGCCATCTTAGCGTCAGTCAAATCTGGTTGAAATTCTTTGAACTTGTTCATAATGTCGAGTTAGTCAATGGAGCTTAATGGGGTGAAAAGTAGTAACTTCCAATTTTATGCTGTTGTGAAAATCTGAGGCTTGGTAACTTCCAGTGCTACTATTGTAAACTAATTTATGTACCCTAGTTTGGCATGAAGATTTATATTTAAAAAAAAAATAATGATTTCACTAGATGGAAGTCTCGATGTTTTTTTTTTTGCCTTTTTCTGTATATCCCTAAAATTTAATTGTAATACTTTTCAAACATGATTTTTCTATTAATGCTATATCATGTATTAAGTAACAGTTACATTATTGTATTCAGGTCAGAGGTGGCCAGCTTTGGGGGACTGATGTGTACACATATGACTCCGATCTTGTTGCTGGTATGTCTTTTAGAAAACCGGTGCATTAGGGTGTTCTTACATATACTGGAAGATACATGCTTGACGTTAGTATCTGCACAGTTCTCATGCATACAGGTTACTGTCGCCCAACAGCATCTCCACCTCCTGCAGCCATACAAGAATTACGCGCAACCATTCGGGTGCTACCTCCAAAAGATTGTATGTCCATACAGCCTTAATCACTATTATCTTCAATAATATTTAATTGCCTTTTAAATGGTAATGACTAAGAACTGCGAATATATTTAGAATCGAATTTAGGAGACACAGTTTTTTTTTTCTTTCCATTTGAATATTTATTTGGCAATCTAATTTTTTTAATTATGTATGTGACATCAGGCTATATTTCTACACTGAGAAACAATGTACGTTCCCGTGCTTGGGGTGCTAAAATTGGCTGCAGTTATCGAATTGAACGGTGTTGCATTGTGAAGGTAATATCAAAAGGTGTGCAAAATCTCCTATCAATATTACCAACTTAATATCTAACTGTTCATTTTGTTTATCTTCAGAAAGGAGGTGGAACTATTGATCTTGAACCTTGCCTCACACATACATCAACTATTGAGCCGACTCTTGCTCCGGTGGCTGTGGAGCGGACAATGACTACTAGGGCCGCAGCTTCGGTTTGTTTCAGCATCTATTTTTTTTTAAATAAGCAAATTCAGCATCTAATAATTGCCTCCAAAATATAATCAATAACTGTTAATGTTGTTTCATAGATGGAACTTGTCGATGCCTGCATTTGTGCTTCTCAATAATTCAAGCATGCACTGTGTTAATTTCTTGAAGTTAAAGTTTCGGTGTTTAATTTTTTCTATTTGGGCTGTTCAGTTGGTTATGTTCTATTTTCTGCATTCAGAAATTGTGCTTTGTTATGCTTTCAGGTGGCGCAAACAAACTGTTTTTTTTTTCCTTCTAAAGATTGTCTTTCTATCAGTTTCCATAAATGTGTTATTAATTTCAATGAAAAGTAAAGTGTTATTAATACGAAAAAAAGATTGAGAAGAATATAATGTCCCGCATGTGTTGAAGCATGGTATTTATGTTGCTAGCCTAGCTAGAAAGACCCGGCCTTTGGTATTTACTGTCTTATTTTGTGGCTTTCATTTTTCAGAATGCATTACGGCAGCAAAGATATGTTCGAGAAGTCACGATTCAGTACAATCTTTGCAATGAGCCTTGGTATGGTAGTTTATGTTGCTAAATTGATTGACTAATCTCATATTGTGCTGTGTTGGTGCAAAAATAATAAAACCCAATTTATGTTATTTTAGTAATATTTGAAAACATGTCAATATTCGGCTATGCAATGTGGATCAGGAAGCAGTATTTCTTATCCTTTGTTAGATAACAGATGCAATACGACATACATTCTGCACCTTATCTTGATATTATTTTATACAACTATCCTTACTCATGATTTTGTATTTCTTAATCATCAGGATCAAATATAGTATAAGCATTGTAGCAGACAAGGGTCTAAAAAAGCCACAATACACATCTGCTCGATTGAAAAAGGGAGAAGTTTTGTATTTGGAGACACATACGACCAGGTATTTTGACACGGAAGTTGTTGCACTAAACGAGTAATTTGTACTGTACATAAACTGTTATGTGCTTCGTATATGATATCCCTTAAAAAGTCAATGCACTGAATCCATTGATTGTTACTGTTGAATGTCACATCTAACATGAACATGCTTATGTAAAATTATATTTAATAAAATTTCAATGTTATGATTGTTGTTTTCATTTATAATACAACTTCATTCTTTGAGAAATTTATTGAGTTCAACGAATTCATGAAGGTGGTCTTGTTGAAATCACGTAGAAAAAGCCTCCTGGTGTTCTTTTAACAATGAGTCATTTTGTTGTAGATACGAGCTTTGTTTTGCCGGAGAGAAATTGGTCAAGGCTACACCTGCAACTCAGGCAAATGAATCAGGCACAGAGAAGGCTCAAAATCACCATACACATTCTGCAAATGGTGAAAAAAGTGAGCCTGATCATGTTATGATTGATGCTTTCCGGTGGTCTCGTTGTAAGAAGCCTTTGCCACAGAAATTGATGCGCACGATTGGCATCCCTCTACCTCTTGAACATGTCGAGGTATTTTCATATCATTCTAAATATGTAGAATGCATATTTAAACTGTTTTTGAATTTTTCAATTGTATGATGATTGGATGGATATTTGCACTATGATTAGGTGTTGGAGGAGAACTTGGACTGGGAAGATATACAATGGTCTCAAACTGGTGTTTGGATTGCAGGAAAGGAATATACCCTTGCAAGGGTGCATTTCTTGTCAATGAATTAATTTTTTGTTTTTGTTTTGTTTTTTGGAGATTATATTTGTCTTTCACTTCTATTAAGGGAGTGATGGTGGGATGAAATAATCAACAAACATATTAATTAACTAATGTACTTATTTGGAAAGATATTGTTTCGTGTAACTGAAGCAGTCATAGTTTATGCAGCACAGTTATTGACTTAAGAGTTAAGACCAATAGAAATAAAATTTGCTTGCTATAGTTTTCATAGTGCTATTGTTTTCACAGAGATTAATCAATTAATGTACTATTGAAAGCAACAAACACAAATCAAATAAACCAAACAGTTGGACTCAAATAGTTAATGAGCTCCACCAATGGACGAATTGTTTGGAAGAACTTAAATTTGACTCCTAGGTGGAACAATTCTTGATCATGTTTTACTTATCTTTTGACCGAACTCTGGATTATTAGAGTCCATTCCTTTGAGAATCAAAGGGTTAACATAAAAAAAAAACAGCAATTAGAGAATAAAGGTAATGCTGAAAATGCAGTTGAAAACACAACATTGAACACAGACATTACTTATTAATAAAGCCGATGTTTTAGAATTAATTTATAATTGTTATAGATTCTTTAGTTTAAATAAGTTGGTTTAATCTAAAAAATTGTTATAGATTCTGCAGTCGATATGTTTCCTGTCAAGCAATCCAAACCATATGATTGATGCTCTCAAAAAAAAAAAAACCATGAGTGATAATAAGATAACTTGCAAATGTGCAAATTTTAAATTTATTGATAAATATCAAACTTTAAATTTGGACTATTTTGCAAATGTGCAATTTTAATGTGTATGCATGGATTCCTTGACTGCACCAAATTCAGATCTTTATTTGGTTCATATAAAATGCCAATCAAAATTTACTTTAGGTTCAACGGTGTTTATTAGTCTGATTGGCCAATTCAATTGGTAGCCTAGAACTACAGATTTGGTCCATCTAAAGTCTAAGTAATTGAGTCTGAAGCAAGCCAACCAAGGAAGATGTCCATAAATGTATAATCTGCAGCTCAGATGTGCAAGCTCGCAATTCCATGATAGTAGCCAGCAACAGGTGTATTGAGTTCCATCTCATCCATTTCAAGGTCAACCACACCCAGCCCGACTAGTGCAAAAGATGAACTCAAAAGAGTATGATTGGTGCGAGAAACAATGTATTTTTTTTTTGTATCACAGTGGATTCGACAAAATCACGGTGACACCGTGATTTTGTTGAAGCTACAAAATGTAGCTTTTGCAAAATTACGGTGACTTGCCATGATTTTGTCAGAATCACAGCGATATCAAACAAGCACTATTTCATTTATTATGCATCTACTACATAGTGTGCATTTCAAATTCCACCAGTGCATAAAACAGAAATAGGCAAAAAATTCCATTAGCATTCAAAAACCCCAAATCCATATACACAGTTCCATTTCAATCTACTTGACTGTACACAAAGTTATGAGATATATTCAACATGATAATCAAAGCATTTTCATTAACAATTTCAACTAAAGGGGACACCACACTTGCACTGCAACCATGACAATCTCTTTCCACTCTTGATAGAGATGAAAATCTCGCGGGCACAAGAACTATTCTCAAACAAATCCAAAGCATGAAAATAAACTGTTTCATCAACACCTCGCATCTTATCCAACACCTTAATGCATTTGCTAATAGAGAACATGTCCTCATTCTTCAAAATTGCAGATGCTCTCATCTTTGAAGCAGCTGCTATCTCCAGCATAGCATCAACTATAGCATCCCCAGTAGCCTTTCGGCTCCGCTTCTGGCCACCAGAACCAGATGGAACAACAACAGTAGGGCGACGTTTGTGTCCATCCAACATATTCAAATCTTCTCCAGAGCCAGAAGTACCATCCTCATCATCATAAGCCATTGTCACTGCAAGTAAAGTGACATACAACAACATTCAGGAACTGTTTGGATAAACAGCTAGGGCCCTGTTGGATAAACAACTTAATTTGCAGCTATAAGCTATTTGAGAACAAAGTTAAATTCTTTTCTTATAAGCTATAAGCTATTTTCATACATAATCTCATAGTGCTTATGAAAATAAGCTGAAAATAGCTTATGAACATGTCATAAGCCGGTTTCATAACTCATAAGTTCTTGAAAATAGTCTCACAAGTGCTTATACCAGTAGATAAACTGACACAAGCCAATCCAACTAGCCCTCACTATGAACCCCAATTATCACAAATTCTCAATGCATACAACAAAGCACAATTCACCAAGAAACTAAAATTTAATAAAAAAAATCGAGAAAACAAAAAACCCTTAAGCTAAATCTAACGAAACATACAAAGATAAGCTAAACCAGAGTGAAAAGTGAATATTTTTAACCGTTTGAAAGAAAATGAACGAAAAATCGTACCGAGTTGAACACAGCTATTGATTTGTCGAATTAGGGAAACCAAATTGCGATAAACTTCGAGAATTGGCTATTGGAAACGCTTAATTTGAAATGTGAGCGAAGAAGTGAGGGAACATTGAAAACCCTAATTTGAACACAATTGTGGAAGAAGACGGTGACGGAATCAGTGTAATAAAACGCAGTGTTGCACTTGCATCAGTATTTGGCTATTTTCTTACTTTTTTTCTCTTTATTATAGGTATTTAATTTATATGTGTGATTCCGTTAACAAGTGGCCCATTAGCTCAGTTGGTTAGAGCGTCGTGCTAATAACGCGAAGGTCGCAGGTTCGAAACCTGCATGGGCCATATATTTTTGCTGAAATATCATCTTTTTTTTAGGAACCTTTACAAATTCAAGCTCTTGAAAGACAAGCCGACGCAAGATGTAATTCACCGAATAAGTAGTAACTAACAAAAGTGCAAAAGTTTTTTTTTTAAGGTAAAAAGTTCAAATTCTATTTTTAATTTCTCCTTTAAATTTTCTTTAAAAAAAAAACACTTTGTTCAAGAATATTTATATCTTGACATGCATCTAGTGCTTAGAAGTATATGAACCTGATACCATCCATCCAGCATATTCTTAAACCTCATTTTGTTCATTTCCCTTTAGCTGGAGTATGGTCAAAAATTGATACTCCACTCGGGCAACCATATGTGTTAATTCAGAGAATATGAGTCCAAATAGACAGCTAGCTCATGAAGGGATGCAAATATGAATATGAGCAACCATAGTTGTAATTTTTGTTGTGTCTCATTATTCCTTTTATGGAAAAAACAAACTCTATGTCCTCTTCAAGCAAAAATAAAAAACTACTTTTGATCTAGACATTTGCTTATTGCTCTCTAGCACAGATTGAACTTTACAAAGAAAAAGACAGCTTGTTTTGTCATTTCCATAACAAAACAAAACAAAACAAAACCAGACACTTGTTAACAGCGACATTTGACATAAAAACTTCAAAATTTTCAAATAAGGTTTAAAATAAAAAAACATCACATCTCATTAAATAAATCTTTTTGAATTGAAACTCTTGAACTTGATCATCATCTCTAGGCTTCTCGTGTCCTGTTCTATGGCCTCCAACCAAGTGCTTGAAATTTTGTTACATGTTTTGCATGCATACACATTGTAACCGGCACTTTCTCTTGTTCCTCCTTTTCCAGTAGAAGAATAAGTAGTGATGGAGAAAGGGATAGGAGATTGTGTTGGACTTATAACCTTTTGAGTTATATTCCCTTCTTTGGTGATATTAATGGTGTGTTCTCTAGAGACTAAAAAGAGTACTTGTTCATGAGATGCTTCCGTGTTGATTTGGATTTGGATTAATATGAGTTGCAATTTATAGAGATAAGAATAAACTAATTAATAATTTTTTCATATGAAATTTATTCTCATACAATTCCACATAACTTTCAAAATAGTTGTAAAGCATGATATTCACTTTACTTTGTGTTCGAAAAGCATGTTTTTCGTGATGAGAGTGCATGGTGAACACGAAACTCCGCTTGCCGGAGGTGGATCGTGGTGGATGACTTTTAATCGTGATTCCAAACACATTGTTAGAAAGTTACTCTCAAATGTTTTTCGTGATGATAGTGCATAGTGAACACGAAACTACGCCTGCTTGAGGTGGATTGCTTTCAATCATGCTTTCCGATACATTGTTTAAAAGTTATTCTCAAAATGATAAATGTTCTAATAAAAAACGTGTCTATTATAAGATTCGCATGCTCTGAATTTTTTTTGTAAGAGTCATTCACACACGCATTTACACATTTATTAATTGATATTGTATTTTGTGACAATTAATTGATAGTGTATTGAAGTGCAATATATAACAAATAAATGAACAAGTAAAATATAGAAAATTTAATATAATTACGGATAGGACTGGAAATGAGTCGAGTCGAACTCATCTGCGCTCGACTCGACTCGATAAGAATTGACTCGGCTCGAAACTCGATTCGAGTTCGATACGAACCATTTTTTTAGCTCGAGTTCGGCTCATTTAAAGTTCACGAACAACTCGGTTGGACTCGTTTGTTCGAGTAACATAATTCAAAAGTTTTTTTTTTGTATTTATCAAAAAAATATACCTTGACATTTTAATTTACTTTTTAAGAAAACAAAAATTAAACTAATATTAAACTGTTGGGCATGTTGGTCTAAAGACCACTATGGAAAAAATCGTGTGCACCTTATAGATTCAATTGTAGTGCTACCCATACTATTGTGCTTCTATTTATAATTACTTGTCCTTACTAATGTGTTTAAACTAACCGATGTGGGGACAAATTTGAGTATACATATGTGTAATTTTTTTTTTGAGGGGATATATGTGTAGTTAAAAGCCTAAGCTTCCACCAGTTTATTATTAGCTTCTTCTTCTTTTTCTTTTCTTTCTCTCTTTTGTTTTTTTAAGGATCTCTTTTCTTATAATTATTGATAATTGTTAATTAAATTAGTAGTATTGTCTCTAAAACCAAGTACTTAAATATCGAAGAAGCTTATAATAAATTAGATATTTTTTATTTTAATACTTAAGTTTGTACTATATTAATTTTTACTAAACTAATATATATAAAGATATATGTATATATATATATATTATCTTATCGAGCCAGTTCATGAACCAACCGAATCGAACTATATACAACTCAAGTTCAGCTCATTTAGTTCATGAACCACGTTCAACGAGTTAATTATTGAATAGAGTTCCGAACTATTGTCGAGTTGGTTTGGTTCATTGCAAGCCCTAATTATGGAGTCTTGTAAATTTACAACAAAAATATTCTGTAACGTAAATTATTGAATTTCTTAGTGTGAGAAAACAATGTCTATATATGTTGGAGTTAAGTAAGGAAAAAGTATACTAAAAGAGCTATATATAAAAAAAAGACTATTTGAGAATGAAGTTTAATGTGTGAACATAATCATGTCAAGAAACATAATTCAAAAGACAACAAAGGAAAAGCCAAGAATGATTAAAAAAAGAGATGAGGAGAAACATGATCTAGACCACAAAAAATGTGTGGCTTGTTCAAATTAATCTTGTTGGTTACTGGCTATATCTAAATTCCAGTTCTCATCAATGAACCTAATGACTATTCCAATTTTATAGAATATTTTAATGAATAAGTGATGAGTTACATTTTTTTTTTTTTTGTAAAACTGTTGCTGAGTCTCATACTGTTGATGAGTATTATGGGACTTCGTGAAACTAGCTAAATAAATCTAACGACCCACCAAAATAATAACAGTTCTTTTAAAAAAAAAAGAATTTATAATAGTATACAGTCGGTTCCTAAAAAAAATAAAATTATATAGTCGGTCCATTGTCGTACGTTTGGTTGAGACAATACAGACCAATCTTTGAAAAAGAGATTTATGTTTGTAAAAGTGTTTATTTATTTATTTTATTTATGCTGCAACACTTGAACAATGAATTTTTTTTGATGATGACTGCACTTGAAATTTTAAAGAGTTTGTTCTACACTAACCGTTAGTTCAATTTGCCTCCACCAATATATGTATATTGAATGCAACGGGGTATATTGTGAATCTCTTTCAGAGTATTTTGAAAACCTTAATGTTATATACATAAACACACTAAACATATGTTTTGATAATAGTTTACGGAAAAATGTTTCCTACAACTCACTTATGCTTAGAAAAGAGAAGGGTGATTTAGAGATTGAAAATGTGGACTTGCAAGAATCATGTATTTATAATACTCCCTCCGTCTTTATATATAAGCACCCTTTACCTCTAATAAAAGGGTGCTTATATATAGGGACGGAGATGACACAACCATTTTACATATGAAAAGTAACCTTTGTGTTTATTCACTTTCAGTCGACTAATGACAATGAAAGAACTTATCTTAATTAAATCTACGAAGAGACACAATCATTGCATCCAAAAACATGAAAAACTGCAAAAGTACAAGGTTTAGGCTGCCCATCAGGCGACTAGTAGGCATGACAATAGGGCAATGACACCTTTCTCCTTTTCTGTCCTTGAACCCAATGGTGTTCGAGTATTCTTGTACCTGTCCATGATTTTGACGGGGTGAAAAATAAAATCCTAGTCTCGTACTCGATAGTTTTCGGGTATCCCCCACCCAATTCTCGCATGAAGTTGGATCTTATTTTGGTTTATTAAAAAAAATACAAATCTAAAAAAAAACAATGATTGAACAATCTTATTTTTTTTAAACAAAAACAATGGAAAGGAAAAAAATGAAAAATAAACACATTAATGTATGGCAAACAATAGATGCAATAGAAAGAACAAGTGGCCCATTAGCTCAGTTGGTTAGAGCGTCGTGCTAATAACGCGAAGGTCGCAGGTTCGAAACCTGCATGGGCCAAACAAGTTTATTCTCATTTTGCTGAAATTTACTAAACGCTCATGGCTAACGCCACAATTCACATAACTGTGGTAGTAAGGTAAGTCTAAAAGTGTAATATTAGTTCAATTTCTATATTAAATTTTTTTTAGTTCTCATTTTACAGTAACAAATATAATATCATACAATAACAGCATCCACATATATTGACATGCACCTTGTGGTTATAACTTATGAGTATATGAAACTGATACAAGCATATGCATATTCTTATTTTTTGATGAAGCATAGGCATAT
>Ga0315913_1000875_pt1 | contig 30073 bp, 14 predicted proteins | sample MpolsnodulesMG_FD_207736 | JGI IMG/M metagenome (GOLD analysis project Ga0315913, IMG submission 207736) | Medicago polymorpha root nodule microbial communities from Los Angeles, California, United States - small nodules | ecosystem: Host-associated > Plants > Roots > Nodule | place: USA...
CATATTCGGAATTCGGTGAGTATCATTAAAGGGACCTATTTACAAAATAAAAGATTTTATCAGTACAAAGGGATCAAATAAGAACGAAAAAAATAAACATATTGATGAAGGATAGTTACCAGTCAAGGAATGGTAAGACAACAATTCTTGAAGGTTGTTATTCGCAATTTCACACTGTTAGAGGTATAGTTAGAGGTTAGACGTACGTGGATCATGAGTGGTGAGGCAAGCATGTATTTATATGCAGCAATGGAGAGCAAGCTTAAGATGTAAATTCAGTCTGCATGGGGAAATACACAATAAATTAAATAGATAGTTGGAATATAAATGGACGCATACTATGTAAGATTAATGACAGATTTTTGGTGAGAAGAAGCAATTTGAAATCTGTGTTGTAAAGAGTGAAATTAGTTGGAGAATAATTAATGCATGTTATATGAGGTATTGGCGCCTAAAAGGTTTAGGTTTAGGGTTTGGGAGGTAATTAGCAGTGTTAACAAAGATTAGGAAATAAGGATAAGGGATGTTGACCCCACTTAGTGTTAAAGGATTCAAGGTCCACTAATTATAATTATTATTTTTGAAAAAAAAAAACATAATAAACCATTTATGAAAAAAGAAATATTTTTTATTTTTTTACTAATTAAAAATTACAGCCACCAACAACCACTGGAGCTCCGGCAGCCACCAGGCCAACCACCACCATAGCTTTGGCAGCCACCGTGCGTCGCCGCGGGTCGCTGGAGCTCCGTTGTCGGAGCTGCCGCGGGATCACTGGAGCTCTGGCGTTGACCCCAACTGGTGACCACAACAACTTTTCCAAAAAAAAATAAAAAAATATGACAATCAAATAAATTCTACTTAAAAATTTGGCCTTGTGGGTTAATGTTATATTTAGTGGGCTTAGTACTTTTCTAAGCCCCATCAAATTGACAGCTCTACGTAGGACATCTGTCCAGGTAGTGCCAAAATTTCAAATTTGTTGGATTTGAGTATGAAGATGGAAGAAAAAGGATGAACATGAATTAATTTTCTGGGTTTAAAAATGATTTTTTTTTGCTGATGTGGATCTGCCACGTCTGTAAGTAACAATGAATTCAATTTTTTTTTAGTAGAAAGTGAATCGAAGGGTAAAATGGCAAATGGTTTAATAGTTAAAGTATGACTATGGGACAAAATAACTTAATTTAATACAAACTCAAAAGTACCTCTAATGTAATTTGTCCTGTATTTTACTATGAAACTATCTTACAACTTTACATACTTATTGTAAAGAGTTAATTATACTCTCTTGCTTGGTTGCTCTAAGAGATACTTAAAGTAATCTGCTCTCCCATCCTTTGCAAAACATAATATAAAAAAAAATACACTTCCATCTCCTAAGAGATCTTTAATTATGTTTTCTTCCTCTCATAAGTTATACATTATGAAACACCTTGTGATAGACTACATAGTGATCTCTTTGTAAACCTCATTTTCTTCATTTTGTATTTAAACCAGGGGAGAAACTAGATGTTGTTACACCCCAAATAGATTAACAAAATAATTTTGTTACAAAAAGAGAAGGGGGACTACACCAAAACCTTCTAAAGAGTGAATAAACCTAAAATTAGGCCAACGAAGCTTATTTTTCACATAATCACTCCAAACTTGCAAAAGAAAAGAATAAAAGTATATAAAAGAGTTATTTTTCATCGAGTATTAGTAATTCCAAACCTTTTATTCAAGTGATTCTAGACACAACAACATATTTTCTTCATTGAGGATGTGATGATTGATGTATGAACAAGTATTTGTGTTTCGATTAATTATAAAAAATATACCTTATGCTTATTTATAGGCACATATACAATTCTATCCAAATAGAAGTTATTAAAACATTCATGGAGAAAAACAATTTTCACCTAGGTTCAATACAATTTTCACATAGGTTCAAAACAATTCTTACAAAAAAAGTTTTTAGAAGTACTCCCCGCTCTAATGGTTGATGTTGAATCCCTAAATTCATTTGATTGAAATCCCTAACCCCTAACTACATGAAAATTGTTTTTTCATAGGATTGCAGTAAACAATGATCTGGAATCACATAGATACATCCCAGCTACCCCAATTGATATATAGAAAAAAGGAAAAAAATTTGCCCAGCTCTCAGATTGAAAATATCAAATTTTGCAACACCCAAATAGCATGGTTTTAAATAAAGGTCTATTTACTAAGAAATCTCCAATCTCAAAACTTCTGCCATTTGTCTTGTTTTGAAATCATTGCAATTTAGATTATGTCACTCTTTAAGATCCCTGGTTTCTAGAATCTCCTGCTTCATGTATTTTAGTTCAAGTTTTCACATATAGAATGCTGATAATTTTTATATTACTCATATACACCAAAGTCTTTTTATTTGTTGCTGCTTTTGTCAGAATTGACGCATGCCATTGAAAATACATTTAAGAACTAACAGGCAGTGGTAGAACTTAGATTATAGTACAAGGATTTTGAAGACAATGAAGGGTTGCACCACTTGCATGCCATTACTTTATACTTTTCACTTTTTCATCCTTTAAAAATTATCTCTTCACACATATATCTTTTTTAAAACGATCATATTTAAATAGACACATTCTCAAGAGTTACATGAATGCCAATTTCTGCAATCTGCGCATAATTGTTAATCAACTACATAAAAAAGCTCATGATTTTTGAAGCAAGTTTAAATCAAAATTGGGACATAGCTGACAATAATGGAGGTTTCATATTGATTGATAGGGAATGAGGAAGAGATACAATGTATGCAAGTGAAATGAACAACTTAATTCTTTAAATTTGTAACATTTTGTTGGTTATGCTCAGGGATGGATCTAAAATAAGGTTATATTACACTTTTGATCCCTAAAGTTGTTTTAAAGTTTCATTTTGGCCTCTTAATTTTCACTTTTGGAATATCATGTGCAAACCAGAGAGCTTGGTAGCTAGAGTTTTGAAGGCAAGGTATTTTCCACATTCATCCTTTCTTGATTCCAAACTCGGTCATAATCCTAGTTATTTTTGGCGTAGTCTTTGGACGTCGCGTAATATTCTTTTGAATGGTTGTAGATGGCGTATAGGGGATGGTAAGAAAGTAAGAGTCATGCAACATCCTTCTTTGAGGTCAATACAGTCAAGTTTGATGCAATCTCCTCAAAAGCAAGAAGTATTTGATATGGTTGTAAATGGTTTAATGGTGTAAGGGGAGAGAAAGTGGGATGAAAACAATATACTGTCCTATTTTCCCAAGTGTATTAGTAATCAAATCCTATATATCCCCTCAATTGTGGAAGAGCAAAATGACAGCCTTATATTGAAGAAAGAGAGGAATGGTGTTTATGTGCATGTCAACAAAGGCGGAAAGACGCAAGGTTCCAGGTGATTTTGGTGGTGTGTGGAGGGCAAAAGTTCCGCCAACGGCGAGGAATTTAATTTCGAGATTTCATCGAGGTTGTCTTCCGATTTGGGATAAGCTAAACACACGTTATGTTCTATGTCGGCAGAAATGTCCCCTTTGCGCAGAGACTGAGAATTCCGATTGGCACATTCTTTTTAAATGTCAAGAAAGCGCTGATTGTTGGGAAATGACGAGTCGGTCACAAGTGATTCAGGATTGTTTTGGTACCGCAAGAGACAGAGGACGTGGTTAGTAAGGTTCTTTTAATATGAAGTAGTTGGCATAGCAGAAGCCAAAAATGTGTTGAATCAGAAGGCGTCATCAGCGCATCAGATTGTCATTGCGGCTCGGATGATGCTTGTGGAATGGTTATCAGTTCAGAATGTGCAGCAGAGCAGTCGTGAAACAGTGAGCACAAATGATATGGTGTCTGGTACTGCAGTGCACGGTATGATTTGTAATGTTGACATTTCTCAAGAGACGTTTTTCCGTACTTAATGGTCAAGGATGAACTCCAAACAGAAGGTTAAAAAATCCAAATGTCTACCACTTTTGTTATAGTTGGATATTTTTTGATATTCTGGAGCTCTTGTAATGGTGCTAAACTGTTTGCACTGGACAACGAAAGGTCGTTTTACTATCACAATCATGGAGATGCTGCCATTTGAAAATTTAAGTGCTGGAAAGACTAAATAATCTCTTGTCAATTGCAAAATCAGTGAATGGTTCATGGTAATGAAGTTTGTGACTAGACATTATGTATTGATTCTTGCTTTAAAATAATTTCTGGTAATAGATGTGATGGGCTCTGCCACAGTATTTTCTGTTGTCTTGATTTTGTCCTCCTGCGGAATGAATTGGACGTTGCACATGCAAATCAAGAGGTGTATATGTTTATTGATGTGATTAACCTATGAACTGTAAGCAGTGTTTATCCGAATACTTTCCAGCATTTGGATATTGGAAACGTTAATAGATTGTGCACATAGCCTTTTAAAAAAAATAGATTGTACACATATAAGCTTTGGATAAAACACATACATCATAGCCGTTGTTCATATTATTTTTACTATGTATAATGTTCCATTGTTTCTCATTAACCTTAATTATACGCATCTAAAGTGAAGCCAATATTTTCATTCTGAATTTGTCGAATAAAGTGTATGCATTGGTTCTTCAATATCCATCATTGATAGGTTGTCTGAACTCTGAAGTTATAAAAGTTGTTAATGAAAAAATGAAATTGAAATTGAAATCTGACACTGAGACTGCTGAAACAGTATTAAAGTTCTTGCACATGATTTTTAGTTATAACTTTTGGAACACCGCAACATGCCACTAGATCTAATTGTGCAATTCAGTTCTAAAAATGTGTTTTTAATCACACAATGAAATTGTTGTAAGATAATTCAGTTATTAGCTTTGTAAGCCCCAAGAGTTAATTTATGTTTTTTTGTCTTTTTATACTCGGACACACGTTTTATCTCTCATAGTTAGTTAGAACTTGGTTATAATCCATTGAACCAGATGGAGCCAAGGCCTTGGCCGAAGTTACCAAGTTCCATGGAAACGTAAAAACCCTTAAACTTGGTTGGTGCCAGGTAACTTTTCACCATGTGTTAACCAGGTAAATTGCTTGAAATGCATATCCTCCCTTTCTAACACAAAATACTTATGCAGATAGGAGCAAAAGGGGCAGAGTTCATTGCGGATGCTTTAAAATATAATACCACAATATCAGTTCTGGAATTACGAGCAAATGGACTTCGAGACGAAGTTTGTTTTTCAGTACCCTGAGTCATTTTTCTAACTGATCCTCTTTTTTTTTCAATCTTCATCAATCAATGTTTTATGAAAAAACTGCTGCAGGGTGCATTTTGTCTATGGATTTTGCAAATTTTGATAGAAGTTATTCAGCAGTTAATGCAAAATTGAAATTAAATTGTGACATTGAGACTACTGAAGCAGAAGTTCTTTTACATGGAGTTTACTAGCCCTCAGTGATCTTTTTGACAACCTCTAATATGACACAGATCTTTCTGTATAGGATCTTTGTAAGTATATATTTAAGTATTTTCTGCTAAATAGTCAAAGAGGAAAAGCAGCACAGCTTTACAAGAAAGGAAAGGAAACAAAAGAAGCTATTGCTTGTTTTGAACTTAAAATATCACTTTATTTTAATTTTTGATTCATGTCTACTGCTTAGGTTTCCATAAATTATACATAAAGCAAACTTCAATTCACTATCAATAGGTTTCTAAACTTGATCACTTGAAGGATTTTGGTGCTAAAATTTGGTAGAATTCTTGCTGGTCGCAGATTTAACAATTTGCGTTGTGTCAGCTACAGAAGTTTGGAGAGAAATAGTCTTTCCCTGCTGCAAATTCAATGTTCATTTTCCTGCATCCAACCTTCGCTGATCTTCTGACCTCTGTTAAAGGCATAATTAATTGATGCATCAGGTTCTGAATGAACCTTTAGCATTGGACTCATGAATTTGCGGTTTCACTTGCAAATCAAGAGGTGGTTGAAGGAAAGATGGCCAGTAGAAGTGCTTGATGAGGTGTACCTTCTCTGTAGATCTGAATGAACTCTTAGCATGTGACTCATTATTCCTTGGTTTATCTATTACAGTATTCCAAGATGTCTCATGATTTTTTCCTCACGTAAATTGAATTTGCAGTTTTACTGGCAAATGAAAGAGGTGGTTGAAGGACTGATGACTAGTAGAAGTGCATGCAGAGGTGTAACTATTGTCATGAGAAGATTATCAGAAATCGATGAGGATACAACAAAAGGATGCAGATCTAAATCAAATATTATACAATAAATCTAAACTAGTCCTATATAAACATAAAAGGCAGAAAGACACAAGGAGAGTGTCTCAGACAACAAAAGGAGAGCAGAGATTAAACATTCTGCCACCTAAATGCTAATATCTGTTCTTATTGTTATGAAAAAAATATCAATAATCGACGAGGATTCAGATTGCAAGAATTTTTAGTCAATTAGCACATCAACTGTGCACTTTGAAATAATAACTGTGCACTTTGATGTTTTATAAAACTTGGATGTTTTTAAAAATTATTTTTCTACATTATTTATATGATAATTTTGAATTTGACTTTCTCAAATCCTTGTCCTACGTATCAGTTAAAAACATTATCACAGATTTCAAGTTATGAGTGCAAATTTGTTTTTCAACTCAATATAAAAGTTGGGAAATGCTAAAGAATGCCCTTGGGCATTGGTTAAGAGAACATAAATAGAAATAATTTGTTGAAAAATGGTGAAAAGTGTTGAATTCAACTTTCTAAAAGTCAAAAAGTTGTAATTTCCAATGCAAAAATACTACTTTTAATTTCCTTAACCATTGCCCTGAGGGCACTGCTTAGCAAGACTCATAAAAGTTTTATCAACTTCGTACATTGGCATTATTTATAGTGAATAGATGGCAGGAGGTCCTAAAATGAGATATGATGACTAATGACTGAAAAAAACTAGATTTGTATAGGACCAAAAGCCACAGTTTGTTGGTAGTATTCAGCAGAAGAATTTAAAATACTGAATTTTTAAAACAAACAGTGCTACGATGGCTAATGACTTAAGAAATAAAAAGCAGCAAGCACTTTACCTTACATTAGATCTGAACAAATAAACTACATACGCAATGGAAATGAAACCCAAATCTTCATCTCTTCAAATACCTAACAAAAACAGGGACCTGTGAAAAAAAAAGTATAACACATGAATTAAACTTAATGGGAACCCAGAATCAATAAAACACTTGACCAAATGTTCAGTACAATACTATGATAGAGGAAGAAAAGGAACATCGTTAAGATGAGCCATAAATATAAAAGTATCAAAACATACCTTTAAGATTTTGAATGTGAGATATTTTTGGCCAATCCTCACCTGTATCCCTTTTACATTGTTTCTCCAACTCAGGACAATCCCCAATACTCAAACTATTCAGAGCAGTAAGGCTTTGAATGCTCACTGGAAGACAAACCAACTTCGGACATGTATAAATGTTTAGTCCTCGAAGAGAACCAAGGTTTCCTAAAGAGTTTGATAAGGATGTCAGGTGTGGAAGATAGTTCAATTCTAATGATTGAAGCGAACTAAGGTTTCCTAAAGAGTCTGGTAAGGATGTCAGGTTTGGAAGATCCCCCAATACTAACGATTTAAGGGCAGTCATGTGTTGTAAGGCCTCATCCAAATCTTCTATTTGTGAGCAACTCCAAATCCTCAATTCCTCAAGAGAAGGTAGTTTCCCCAATTGTGGGAGGAGTAAACAGCTTCTGCAAGTGTCAAGATGTAATGACCGTAAATGTATCAAAGAAGGATTAGACATCCATTTTGGGAAATAGGAACCTGTATATCCGTCCAGATACAATGTTTGAAGCTGTTGGGTATAAGGTTGAAGAAATTCAAGAATCTGCTCCACATTTTCCTGCAATTGGGACTCTTCATCCCACGTCAAGCACAAATGGTTCACGTGCTTACTCAACATGTTGGCTTCTTTAGCATCTTCTACACTTTTCACTCTCTCAAGGTGCTTGATGTGAAACCAGTCTATTTTGAAATTTAATTGTCCTAATTCTGTCAAAAGGAACCCACTTCCCTTTCCAACTACATACTTGCTCAAAGTCCTCAGTGAAGTCATCTTTCCTATATTGGGAGGTAAACTCGATAGTCTATTACAGTAATTCAAGGATAAATGTTGTAGAGCTTTCAAGCGTATCAAATTATTAGGCAATTTTCGGAGGAATCTACAATAGTCTAATTTCAAAATTTGTAAATTCCACAACTTACATATGGTTTCTGGAAGAGTACTGAAGGAACTGTAAGAAAGATTCAAGTACCTTAAACACTTCAAATGACCGATTGAAGAAGACACTTCAGATAAATTCACCGTAAGCATCCTTAAAGTACGAAATTTGAATACAATGGGTGGAAAATTATCACCACTTAATCTTGTGTAGGTCCTCAATGATTTGATGCTACGCATCCAGATTGAATATACACTAGTTGAAATTGAAACCCCACTTTCTAATGAGAGATGGTGGATTCTTTCAAATGTACTAGGCATATCATCGTTTTTTGTAATGCAACACACCTCTTCTGAAATTGATTCAGCAAGATCGTGAACAAGATCGTGCATCTTAAAACCTGTAATTTTGCCAAATACATCTGTCTCAATATCTTGAAAAAATGATCTCCAGTATAATTCGTTCCACACCTCATTGCCAATATCTTCCACGTCCAACATTTTATTGGACGAAATAAAGCCATTAGCCATCCAAAGCTCAATTATAAATTGCTTGCTTATTATTTTATCTTTGGGAAATAGGGCACAGATGGCAAAACACTGTCTCCATTTAACTGGCAAATTCAAGTAACTTAATCTCAATGCAGGCATGACATAATCTTCATCTTGCAAACTCCATAGTTTGCTTTCCTTGACATAGTGCCACTCCTTTTCTTCTCTTTTAAGTCGCAAGAGACTTCCCATTGCTATTACTGCAAGAGGCACTCCCCCACACTTCTTTAGTATCTCCTTTCCTATGACCACAAGTTCTGCCCGTTCTACCTCATTTGGTCCAAAAGCTCTTCGTTTAAACAATTCCCAACAATCTTTCTTGGATAGCTTTGATATATCATGTGGAGGTATTGTCGGCATGATTTTTGCTACCTTTGCAAGACGAGTAGTGACCAAAATTGAAGCACCCTTTCCTCCACAATCCAATACTAATTTCAACTTCTGCCAATTCTCTAGATTATCGTCCCACACGTCATCCAATACTAGCAAAAATCTTTTTCCTCGCAATAGATCTTGAAGCCTTCTTTGTAGTGGATCTAGATCCAAATCATCACATGACTTCTTAGTTGCCGCTTCGATAATCGCTTTAGTCATCCTCTTCAGACTAAAATCTTCTGAAACACACACCCACATTCTCGGCTCAAAGTGTTGGACCACCCTTTTATGATTGAAGATAAGTTGGGCAAGTGTTGTTTTTCCAAGTCCGCCTAGACCCACAATTGGATAGATCGATAAATCCTTAAAACCAGAAGCTTCGCCAACCAAAAAATCTACAATTTTATCCTTATCTTCATCTCTTCCGTAGATTTGAGGTTGAGAAATGATTGAGGTTGCTTGGCGCCAGTCAAGGACTCCGCTTCTCTTCTCTCTAACTATCTCGGTCAAATGAAACTTGGTCCTTTCTGCAGCTATTTCATCCAACCTCTCTCGTATGCTCTTCATTTTCTTAGCAATTTTGTAACGGAAAGCAACTTGTTTTGGATGAAGAGAGGATAAGAAAGAGCTTTGTACCTTATCAGGTAGTCCACGCTTGGATCCTTTGTACTCCAACTCTAATGCATTGGTGGCATACTCGTCCAAGATATCATCAACAACGTAAGCAGCATCTTTAAGCTTAAGCAACCAATCCTTGATAGCTTTGCCATGAACAAGATCAGTGAATTGTTTCTCCTCAGCATCTTCAAGAGTAGCCTTGATTGTAGTGAGCAAGCTTGAAAGACTTTTAAAGTCTTGTTCAAAACTAAGAAATAGGCCAATCTCATTCTGAATGAGTGAGCTCAAATTGTCAAGGACAACTTCAAGCACAGCTTCAGCCATCTTTCTAAGTTGTAACTCGATTGCAAAATGAAAGTATAGGTCTGTTTGTTTGTATGATTGAGAAATGAAGTGTGGTAGTGTCAAAGATTAACAATAAGGATTTGTATATATGGTAGAAAAATGTTTTACCTCAACTTGTATATTAGAAAAATGAAACTAATAATGAATGATTCTTTGGAGTTTTGCTTCAAATTGCTCAAGTTTTTGTTTGTTCTTTTTTTAGGAAATTGAACCGTCAGGAAATAAAATACTACTGCAAATTGCAATAACAGGTTAACGATGGTCCCACTACTAATAATGCTGTCTAACTCTAGATTTTACTTGATTGTTGCTGGAGTTTCTAGTTTTTTATTCTATACGAAATTTCGTGGAAACAACATACTCCCTTCAGTCTTAAATATAAGGAATTTTTTGCTATTTATGTTCATTCAATAAATATCTTCATCTATCACAGGGTAAAGTAACTTTTCAATCCGGTAAAAATATAGTAGTAGTAAACTGTAATTTAGTTAATTATTACTTCTTCCATTCTTAATTTTTCTTTATGTTGTTTTAGAATACTATAGTCAAATTAAAGAAGTTTATTTTTTGACGGTAAAAATATAGTAATTGTGATTTCTGTTAATTATTACTTCTTCCATTCTTAATTTTTCTTTATGTTGTTTTAGAGGTGGATTCTACGGTGAAGATGTGCGTGAAATCGGAGAGGATGTACGTGAAAATAAAAATGGAAGTTGGAGAGGATAGAGATATGGACATAATTGTGTGTGGAAAAGAATAGATGTTCTTGTGTTTATTTTCAAAATAATCTCGACCATTGATTCAATCTAATGATGAGCTTTTGGTGCTTCATCGGTGAGAGACTTCATTGAACCCTCACCTTAGAATCCACCTGTTTTAGAATAGTATAGACTTAATTTTTCTTTATGTTGTTTTAGAATAGTATAGTCAAATTGAAGAAGTTTATTTTTGGATTTTGTTTATATTCACCAAAAAAAAAAATCACAACATACAATGAAACAAATTAAGTCAATATAATCTCATAAGAGAGTACATTAATATTAATCTCCATTTAAAAAAAAAACTTCTTCAATTTTTGCTTCTTGGTTTTTCTTCTTCATAGAAGTTTTTGGTTTTTCTTCTTTATAGAAGTTTCTGGAAACAACCATATGAAAATGACAAGCGAGAATCTTTATACTAACAATTTAGAGTTCTTAGAAATATCCTATTCTAAAATCCTCACCTCTAAAGATGTCCACATCATCATAATCCTACTTCGCATTTGTTCCAAAAAAATCCTCCTAATTTTTAATACAAGTTTAATAATTATAATTATTATTAAAAACCGTTTTTTATTTAACATTACATTGTACATAAAATATATAGTTGGTTACAACTAAATAGTTATTAATATAATTATTGTTTCGATAAAAATTTATACGTTACATTAAAAAATTGTTACGTTACAATCAAATAATTATTAATATGATTATTGTTTCGATTAAAATTTATATGTTACATTAAAAATTTATATGTTACAATCAAATAATTTTTAATATAATTAGTATTCGATTAACATTTATACGGTACATTAAAAATTTGGTAGGTTACAAAATTATAATAAATAACTTGAATAAATTATATTTTGAATTTCGGTCCGTTACACTATGACTGTAACCTACTAATTAACAATTTAATTGTAGTAATTAGTTTTTCAGGTTATATAATTAACTTTTATTCGTTACAAAATTATATTACTTAATATTAATAAGGTATTATTAAATTTCAAATGTTATGAAGTTAATATTTTGTAGGTTATATGAAATATAATATAATCGTTTAATGCACATTTTATATGAACCAGCTTTTGAGGACTTCCAGCTGAGTGGCAATTGATATAGTTTGGAGATCATCCAAAGTAGTGTTGACCAACTTCCTAAGATTCTTTCAGACTATCGAATATGATTGCACACACATTTTGGAGGACAAGGTTATATAAGTCAAGGTAGGAGGAGCGTTGATGGTTGAGGTAGTTGGTGGAATGGAAGATGAATGTCGCGTCATTTTTTGGAGATCAAGGCTATTTAATTAACGTTTGACTCACTATTTTATTTCACGACCTGAACTTTTAATTTTTTAAGAAAAGGAAAAAGTTCAAATAAACCATTTTTGAAAAGATTTAGGGTTCGGGGGTTAGTTATATTTAGAGAAGGTGTTAGCACCCTAAATATCCATAGTATTATATGGGAACCTCTTGATTTTATTCATTTTTCGTGTTATAACTTACTTGCTTAAAAGAAGGAATTAAATGGTGATTAAAAGAAAAAAGGAACATTTTTATTTACATTTTTTATTGATTTGCAAGGACATGCTCCTTTTCCCACGTACCCGTGGGGGATCAAAACCTCGTAGTTTGGGGTAAAAATTACCGTTTGATTGTTTTTGTGTTTTTTATTAATTTTGAAAAAGTTTTAAAGTAAAAAGCCAAGTGGCAAAATAGAATTTGTTTGTATTTTTTATATTAAAAGAAAGATGACTCAAAGTATGATTAAATGGATAGAAATTTGATTAAGAAAGAAATAAAAAAGGAATTACTTGATTTTGGATCAATGTTTATTATGAAAATATTTTTGGTGATTTTGGATTATTTGGAATGTTTTTGTTCTTTTTTATTAACAATTAAAACCTAAAAATAATTAACGTGAAAAGAAGAATAAAAGCGTGAGAATTTCGTAGTGACGTTGGAACACCACAAAATCTCTTAATCTAATATTTTTTTGCATTTTCTTTAATACGTAAAGCAGAATAAATAAATAAATAAAAAAGACACATGCATGATTTCTCATTTAAATTTACATTGGACCTAAGTACATTCTAATTGCTAATAAATAAATGACAAAAATTAAAATGTTAAATGATAATAATAAATAGAAATAAAATGAAATGCAAAAATGCTAAAAAGTAAGAAAATAAAAGAAACTAAGAGAGATGAACAACCGAAGGGACAAGAGTACCGAATGGACAAAATTTCGAAGGGACAAAAATAATTAGAGGAGTGGAAAAGAATAGCTCTTCAACACAAGGTAAAGGAGGGAGAAGAGAGAAAAGTTCTTTGACAACTCAAGATAACTTTTGGTATGTAAAATTGTGTGGAATGAGAGCTCTATTTATAGGTTCAAAGGTTGATGAAAATGGAAAATTAGTTTAATGAACTTTGATGGTGATTTGAATGGTACTTAATGGTGAATTTTGAAAGAGGAATGTGAGAGTTGACACTTGACTTGAAAAATTTTGGACCTTGAATATTTTATTTTTGGATCTATTCTAAGTAATAAATAAAAAGAAAATAATCTAAAAAAAATAAAATAAAATAAAAGATGGAAATAAAATAAAAACTAATAAAAATAAATAAAAAAGACTAATAATAAAATAAAAAAGCGGACCAGGAAACCAAAAAATGAGGTATTTTAAAATACACCTCTGTCGAATTTTTTCTCTGAAAAGTCAAAATATTCCAGATCAGAGGGTGTATGAATGTAGGGTTTTAGGTCAAAAATTAGGGTATGACAATGAAGATGTTTGGATTTATGAGATAAGCAGGTTCTGGAGTATCAGAAACTAGTTCTGACACCTCCATAACCATTGAGTTATCATCGGAGGTTAAGGCTATTTGAGTAAGTTGTCCTGGTTGGATTTTACCTTCTGATGCTTCAAGCATGAGAACATCATAGGCTACTAGGTTAGGTTCATGTTTGGCAAACTGTAGTGGCATCACAGAAATGAAGAAATGAAGGCCAATCTGAGTTTAATTTTATTGAGAACGGTATTAGATGTCTTTTCAATTTGCATTGTAACTTTGAGGTAAAATTTATTTGGAGGCAAGCGATATGAATGCTCACAGCTTCGTTGAGCGGCCAATTCTTATGATAGCCACAATTCTGGTGTCATCTTCAAAAGATTGTGTACACAAAAATAGCTCAATGATATGAATGTTGTTTCTGTTTTCTTTCGGGATTTGCTTACAATTTATCAGGTTCGTGTTAAGCCACAAAGAATTAGAACAATATGCAGAACGGAAGTTAGATTTTGCTGCCGATCGATCCTATTGAGTTTACAAATTTTTGCAAGCCAACAGTCTTGCAATGGTCGGACGTGATTAACCATGCAGGATTATAGTTACAAGGATTATGAAGACAATGAAGGGTTGCATCACTTGCATTCCTTTACTTTTCACTTTTTCAACCTTTATTTCTGTTTTCACCACAGGTGTCATGGCTTTTGGTATAGTTCTTCAGACATATATATATATTTTTTAAAGGGTTAATTAAGTAAACGGTCTCTGTAAATATTCAGAATTTTGTTTTTAGTTCTTACAAAATAAAATCGTACTTTTTAGTCCCTATAAAATTTTCCATCAGCATTTTTAGTCCCTTTACAATTTTTCCATCAGCATTTATTCCCTGTCAAAAATTTTCATCAACATTTTTGGTCCCTAAAATGCTTAAGGAAAATGTCACAGGGACTAAAAAGTGTTATTTTATTTTGTAGGGACTAAAAACAAAACTGTGAATATTTACAGGGACTAAAAACTTAATTAACCTTTTTTAAATGATAATATTCAAATAGGCACATTCTCAAGAGTTACATGAATGCCAATTTCTGCAATATGCACATAATTATTAATCAGCTGCCTAAAAAACCTCGTGATTTTTGAAGTAAGTTTAAATCAAAATTGGGAGATAGCTGACATGTATCAGAATAGAAGGAAGGAAACATGTTTAACAATAATGGGTGTTTCATATTGATTGATACGGAATAAGGAAGAGATACGGTATGAAAGTGAAATGAACATCTTAATTCTTTAAATTTGTAACATTTTGTTGGTTATGTTCACGGACAGAGCTTGAAATTTTGATAAGTGGAACTATATATACATACTATTATAAAATATAAACATTGTATGTAAAATAAAGTTAAATTACATTTTTGATTTCTAAAGTCGTCTAAAAGTTTCACTTTCGCCTCTTAAGTTTCACTTTTGGAATATCAAGTGCAAACCGGAGAGCTTTAATAGATATTTGACATGTGTACCAAATTCAGTCGAAGTAATAAATAATTCGTATCCACGAGAACTGCATTTAACTTCTACTTAGCAATTTCATTGTAAAAAAGGATGTATTAAATTCAATGGTGCCCTAGGCAGTTGAGTTGATTTTTGTAACATAAACTGATTAAAAATAATAAAAGATAGGTTTTAGAAAATTAAAGAGAGGTATGGTTAAGAACTTCGAATCCTCTGAAGTTCTCCTATGATAATTTTCACTCCTAATTCAAGCAATGGTTATACAGTTTAACGACAGATTAATAAAGTAATTCTACCCAATCAATTGACCTAGAATTCTCCCCGCAAGTAACAACCCATTAATCTCTTAAGTGAATTCAAAACCGTTGGAGGTTTTAACAGTCCATTAATCCCTATGTCATAACTTAATAATTGTCTATCTCTAGATTAATTAGTTAGGTTAAACATATCACCTAATTCAGAGTTAAAAGCCAGGGTTAGTGGTCAATCAAGTTCTAAGATCAGTCTGCAAATTTATCAAGCTAGGGCTATAGTAGTCAATAATAAACATACACAAAGCATTAAACACAAGATGATATGAATAAAAACTAGACTTTCATTGATATTCAAAGGAGTTCAACAAATTATGGTTCCCATAAGATTACATCAGATTCATCTAAGTCTTAACCACAAAAAGATTAGTTACTCATAGCTAAAGTACAAGATAACTAACATAAAAACAAGGATTCATACATGTATGGATGATTGACTATGAGTTTTGATGGTTGCCAAACAGATCTACAAAGCTTCTGCTCCAAAATATGCCTTAGGTCTCAAAATTCGTGAATCCTTATTCTAAAAACGGGCTTTAATTATATAGGTTAGTGAAAATCGGCCCACGAGCTCCAAAATTCGGTGCCCGAACCTGCCTGTAAGTGAAGGAATTCGGCGCCCGAATGTAACAATTCAGTGGCCGAAAAATTTCGAATGGCATGGCTTCCTGTAGCTGAAAAATCAGTGGCCGGATGCATGGATTCGGCGGCCGAATTGGACTTCCAGAAAATCTTGAATTTTGTCTGTTTTTGCGTTTTCAGCTCCCATGAACATGATGAATCTCCCTTAAAATTACATAAAAATAACTACTAAAAAGAGTAATGACAGAGTATCATCAAGCTTGGTAGGTAGAGTTTTGAAGGCAAGGTATTTTCCACATTCATCCTTTCTAGGCGTAGTATTTGGACGTCGCGTAATATTCTTTTGACAGAACTAACTTTCAGTATATGATTATTGATGTGATTAACTTATGAACTGTAAGTCTTGTCAAAAAAAAACTTATGAACTGTAAGCAGTGTTTCTTTATCTTTCTATGTCAGTGCCCTAACTTTCCAGCATTTTGATATTGGAAACGTTAACAGATTGTGCACATATAAGCTTTGGATAGAACACATGCATCATTCCTACTGTTCGTATTATTATTACTATGGACTAGAAATTTAAGCACTATTTTTTTTTTTGTGTATGTTACATTTGCAAGACAATTAAAGGACGCAATATTCATCTTGACTTGTCTTGTAAGTAATTGGAGATTGTTTGAATAATTTTTAGATGCATGCATATAATTATAATATGAAGATTTTTGTAAATGAATGGAACCGTTTTTCTTGTATAGTATATGAATTGTTTTTTTCTCTTGAGATGAAACCGTTTTTTTCTTGGGTACATGAATATTTTCTGAGTTTTTGTTTTCCATGTATGAATTTTTTTTAGTAACAAAAAAAAATCATGAATTGTTTATTTTCTTGACTAAGTAGCATTAATTTCAATTATTAGAAAGACTATAGAGAGTGGCCATATAGGCAAAGTCCTAGCTTAAGAGATTTTAAGCAAATGTGAGATTGTTACATGGAGGTGCCACATAGGCAAGGTGTGTTGCACAATTAATTGGTGTCACAATTGGGGTGCCTATTTAGTACGGTGCTAAATAGGGGAAAGACTCCCCATTGTAGATGGTCTTAGTCATGAAGAAATTTCTCATATAAAATGTAAGATAATGGACATTGAATATAGAATAACCTTTTTAATTGCAAAGGTTACAGTGATTAACTTAATTGTGGATGAAAATGGACATGATTTTCTCAAATAGTCAGACTACTACAGAAAAAATGTAGAAAAGAAAGCAAACAAAGAATTAGTCAGCTTGGGTATTGTATTAATTCACCTCTTAAACACTCCTTCAAATTCCGCCAACTTTTTTAATTTGATCAATCATGGTTTGTTTCCTAAAATTAAGCAATTTATTCACAAAAAATTTAGTACAAAGAACAAATTAACATATAAAAAAAAGTGTAGAAAATGTCTGACTAATCTTGTTGACACTACCTCTAAACTTGAATATGCAAGATATGATCTCAAGTCAGTATGAGTGAGAGTGTCAAGTGGAGGAAAGAAATGAAAATATGTGTGTTAAGTAGTGGTTATAAAGGTAAGAGGGAAACTGAAAAATTCAGCACTATTTTTTTTTTTTGTGGGTAGGTTACATTTGTAAGAATATTAAGAGATGCATACATTGATCACAATGTAAGTGATTGAATTTTGTTTGAATCTTTTTTTTTAGGTTACATTTGCAAGAATATTGAAGGGCACATCCAATATTCATCTTGTCTTGTAAATAAAAAATAAATATACGGAAAACAAAAACATATTACCTCTATTAGAAAAAAATTGACAGGTTATTATGGAAAACAAAAACATATTACCTCTATTAGTAAAAAAAGCATATTGATTTGAACTTTTCATATGTATCTATGCCATAAAAATTTATGTGAATAAACAAATTTTCATTAAAATCTATAATTACTATTGGCATCTTTCTATGACACTAACACGATGACGGGAGTGAAGAGTTTTTGTTATAGCTACGAGGGCAAACAACTTTGATCTCTGCTCTTCCCCCAGTAAGTTTCGCTTTCACCCAATCAAATTGATCAAAATACTCTTGTGCTAGTTAACTAACGCAAATGTAAAAAAACCTGACTTAATTTTTACACATGCGTGACTTAAGTCACACTGCGTGAACGCTGAAATTAACACTTGCGTGAGTTAACTCACAATGGTTTTCAAAATTTCAAATACAGTTTCATTCCAGTGTTGGGAGTGATGAGTTGGTAATTGTCAGAAAAATTGATGATAGGTGAAGGAATTAATGGAGCTCCTACAACACCTAACAACAGCTGAATCTCTAAGTTTCTTCCTCCAAACACTGTTGTCATGGAAGCAGCTTTTGCTTCTGCTGCGTTTGGCTTCATCCAAAACTTCACATTCTGCTATGCTTTCATGGTTCCACTCTTATGTGTAAAAATTTCTTCTGGTATAGGAACTTCAAACACAGTTTCAAGACCATCTTCTCTATCAAGATTAGGGCTAAGCTTCTTCATATCAAATAAAAAAAAATACCTCAGAATTCAAGAATAATAATATGATATAAAGTAATCGATGCCTCTCATCTTGTTTTTAATTTGGTTAATTATTACTTTCTTGTGTTTTGTGGATTGTTTAATTACCGTGCCCACTTCTTGATTGGAGGCCATTGGTTTGTGAATGAAAAATTGCAGTGAAAAAACCAGCGTGAGTTAACTCACGAAGGTGTTAATTTCAGCGTGAGTTAACTCTCACGCAGCGTGACTTAAGTCACACATGTGTAAAAATTAAGTCAGGTTTTTTTTACACTTGCGTTAGCTAACTAGTGCAGGGGTATTTTGGTCAGTTTGACTGGGTGAGAGCGAAACTTGCTGAGAAAAGAGTAGTAATCAACAACTTTTTCTTGGTAGCATGATTTTATCACGGGTGTCAATTGAACTTGACCGTAAGGAAGTGGCGACGGTATCCAAAGTAATTTTTAGTGAAATTCCAATTATTATGCTGTGTTAAAATTTTTGTAAAGTTTCGCTTAGTTCTATACAAAAGTTTAGGATAAGTTTTATTCATACTTGATGACTGAATTTATCAAGTGCACCAAAACGTTTTTAAATAATAAAGCAGTAAGTAAAATCGTCTCTCTATTGATTACCGTTCGATGAGGCACTAGCTAAACTTATTAAAATATGCAATAAATAAAAACAATTGAATGGGGGAGTTTGCAAGTTTGATTTGATCACATGAAGTAGTTGGATTTATTGCTAAAAAGTAAAGGTTTTGATTCAAATTTTCGTGACGATTAAGATTTTTCGAATCCCCTCTATCTCTTTATTTGGATTAATGAAAACAATTATAAATAATGAAACTGAGTGTTCTTATTCAAATGGTTAGTTCGGTGGGACTACAATGTCCCTCTAGATGTTATGTTGCTCCTCAATGTGATATACGAGATAAAGGTTTGTCACTCCTTTAGAGTTCCCTATAGTTATTAAAGAGAAGACTTGCACTCTTACAAGTAATTCAAACATAAAGAGAATTGATTCAAAGAAAAAAAAGATTTTTCTAATATTTTCTCTCTCTGACTTGTGCCACCGTAACGGTTTTTCTCCGGCGCCCTAACAACTCTCCGGCGAAGCTCCGTCATCCGTTTTTCTTGCTTTTCTACGGCAGTTTTCCCTTCTACACGATGGTTCCCTCATTCCTTCACGCATCGTTTCAACCTAATCTCTGGGAGATCTATCACCGTCGTAACTTTTCCGGTGATCTGGTTTTCCACTTGCTTTTCCTCGCGGCTTCAATTGCTTTCTGCAGCATGGTTTGTCCTTGGCCGTTCATGGCTTCTCTGGACTCGACGGTGGTTGCGGCGGTGAAGCCGCCGTAAGCTTGTAAATCCTTCGCGCAGGCTCTCTCTGGCTCAGTTTCCGATGACTCTTTCCTTTCAAAGCTTCCTCCTAAAGTGGTGGTGGGAAATTCAGTTCGGGTGAAGATTTCTTAAGCAGCTTATGAGACGGGTGTAGCAGTTTGTCTATGCAATCTTCATGGCCGTTTAACGCTGCACAAGGGAGACTCGCCATTAACAACACAAGCTTTGAAGGTAAAACTCAATAAGCTCTGGCCTCATCTGAGCAATTGGAACTTAATTCCACTTGGTAAAGGTTTCTATGAGTTCAATTTAAGCTCAATTGAAGATATGAGAACTATCTGGGCTCTTGGTGTTGTTAACCTCAAACCTGGATTTCTACATTTTTCTTGTTGGACCAAAGACTTTACCCCTAAGGCTCAGGCACAAACACATGCTCAAGTTTGGATTAGGCTCATGCAACTCCCTCAAGAATATTGGGGAAAACAAACCATTTTTGAGATAACTTCAGGATTAGGATCACCCCTTACTATTGATGAAACTACCCTGCATAAAAGATTTGGAATTTTGGCTCGTGTTCTTGTGGATATTGATTTGTCTGGAAAGTTATTTGAATCTGTGATTGTTGAAAGAGAGGGCCATGCTCTATCAATAGAGGTCCAGTATGAGAGGCACCCTTTGTTTTGTACACACTGTAGGAATTCGGGTCATAGTGTTCAAACATGCTCCAAATTGAATGCTGATGCATCTGTTACTGCTCCTAAAAAAACTCAAAAGGTGAATACCAAAGATCAGTTGGAAAAGGATGTGAACCATAAGAAGAATCATGAAACACCTTTTCACAAAACTACTCAAACTGGTAGCAAAGCAGTTGGTAAAAAGCCTGCTTATACTCATAATCAACCTGGTATCCCAGCACCAATCCTTGAACCCATCATTGATGTTGAAGATGGTGAGCTACCACAGGATACAGTTACAACTCTGTTTGCTAGTGATGCCACCTTGGTAACTCAGAAAGTTGGGATTTCTGCAAATCTACATATGCACAATTCCTTTGAATTGTTGGATACTGATTGTGAGATTACAACAGGGGAGGCTAAGCAATCTGGCATGGAAACTACTCCCAGTAAATTGGATGAAAATGTGGAGAAAATTTCCCTAGAGAAGGAAAACCTGGCTTAGACTACACACTTAGAGGATCCAGGTAATTTTGATGAGGGAACCTCTGAGATTGTCACTCTGAGTGCAGATAATCCTTTGTTGGACTCTGACAATGGGAGGCTGTCATTCCCCATTGCAGGCCCTTCATCTCTAGTGCCAAGTAGCAAAAATGGGAAGCAGACATTCCCAAAAGCTACTGCTGTGTCAGTTTGTCATGCTAAAGAACCTACTTTTAATGAATCTTGTATCTTGCAGCCTATCATCACACCAATCACCACCTCTGATGAAGTCCTAGGGCAAGATAAGAGAAAGGTTCACTTCACTGCTGGCCCTAAGAACTTGTCTGCTGCCTGTTTGAAAGATGGTAAAATCTTGAGTAAGTATCGGGGGGATGAGGACACTCATACTACTGATGGCACATTGGAACCTGATACTGACCATGAGGCTCACAAGAGCAACTGCAAAAGCTCATTGGAGCATGATATAGACACAGCTAGTACCCTAGCCAATTTGAAGGAAACTCGCTCTGCTGATCAGTACCTTCTGCAACATTCTCATGAAGATGGTTTTATTAAACCAGGCAGGAAAGGCTGGAGGAAAGCTGCTAAAACCTTAGATGGTAACAATTCTGTCAGAGTTTCAACTAGACATAAGAAGACTAGTGTTTGCCTGAAGGACCAAGCATGAAGTGCATCCTTTGGAATTCTAGGGGAATTCTCTTCACTAGATTTTCTATGCTTTAGCCGTTTGTCTTCCCTCCTTGCTGTTTTAGGAAGGTCTGTTTCTTTTTGTTGGATTTGTTTCTTTTTGTTTTTGTTTCTGAGACTTTTTGTATGAGGTTCAGGCTGCACATGACAACATTTATTGAATTCTTAGCTTTATCAAAAAAAAAAAAATAAATAAATAAAGAGAGTTGATTCCTAAATTGTCACCTAAAGGAATCACTTTTGCCTATGAATCATAGAATTTGACCACAAACCTTTGCCTATGAAACAAGCTGATATTTCCATATATTATGAACTCCTAATATTGTATTTCATCTCCTGCTTCTGTATTTCTCTTCATAAATGCTACTTTAGCTTAAATTTTCATCTTCCTGCAAAAAATCAGTCAAAACCACTATCATATGATTCTTAACCACCATGCAATACTTCCATTATAATTATTCTCTGCCATGAACTGAAATTAATCAATATTTATTTTCGAATTAACAACTTTGTGAGGACATGAAGAATAACAATATGAAGTAATTGCATCTACGAGACTCAATTATCTATCTGGAATTGCACACATGTAACTTAGTCATCAAGGAAACCGTTAATAGATACTGGATTCACTCATTAGATAGATATTGGATTTAGTATTTTCAACTTCTTCCACAAGTTTCTTTTACAATCATCTCAACTATTTATGGTGGCTAATCAATTTTTCATCTGTTTTTTATCTTCCATCATTCACTAATCAACTCGATTGGGAAGTTGCGCGAAATTTAGTACATAAGGGAATTGAAATTCTACAATTAGACAAAACAAGAAAAATATGTAGGAATTCTTTTTATACCATTATTCAAATATGAGAAATGATTAAGTTAAACCAATGTTGCTATCATGATTAATCATTGTCACAAGATCAGTCATTTGCATCCTTGACTGAAGTTGGAATCATCAGCAACCAAGCTAGGGAAGAGTGGTGATGGAAATGGAAAATATGACAGTACACACAATGCAGCTGCAAAGTAACATGTCACAACAATTAGAATGACATATAATAACATGGAAAACAGCAGAGTCATGAAAAAGTAATTAACAAATGTTCATCAATCTTATATACTCTATTTATCTAAACATTTTTTTATGAAATAGGGAAATTTTTCCTAATTGATATCATACAATACAGTAGCGTGCGGATCCACCAGAAAATTTACAAGTTATAAAATAGAAATACAGTTGACAAAATTCACAGTTGGCAAGGATAATCAACAAACTTCATCCAATTCCAAGATCACCGAGTTCATAAAAATACTTTGAAAATGAAAAGCATCGTCAATGTGTGGTATATTACATTGAACAGAGATTGTGAATTAATTTTCCAATGTGGTTTGGTTATTAACAAAATATTTATCAAAAAGGCTAAATAAGTAGGAATAGTAAGATATGTTAAAATGGTAAAATAAAATTGGATGTAAGTATGAAAATTTATTTATGAAAACACAATTAATGTACCTGTGAAAGATCTAAAATAAATTTGCAGAATATCCTTCTCCTCCTCTTCCTCTGATATGTGCACTACCCAGTTCTGTATTTCAATATCCTGTACATGAGCTATTTTTTGACAATCCTCACCTGTTTCTTTTTGACAGCATTTCCCTAACTCAGTGCACCCGTAAATTTTCAAACTTTTAAGACGAGTAAGGCGTTGAATGCTCATTGGAAGACAGCTCAACTTCGTGCCGCAATTATGTTTATTATTTACTTTTTTTTTTCTATCAGTTCTTAAAATTTATTTTATGCATTGTAAAGGGAATGACTCTCCGATGTTAATACAAGCATATGAATTTGGTCCTCGATAGGACATTTGTGCCTTTCCATGTGTATTTATTGAGCAATTGTTGGGTCTGGTAATAGACAAACAATTGTTTTTACTGTTCACAGATTCAGGAGATAATCATTACTAGGAAGTTATCGAAATTGGAAAACATCGAAACTGATGAAAAGGTATTAATTACTTGGCCTTTTTAAACGCTTTCACATCATATTTGTTTAATTTTATAACTTACTGTCCTACTGGCTGAATTTTTTGTTACTGCTATCTTTTATTGGTTTTCGAAATGTAACAGGAAATAGTATATATTCCATAAAATAACAATATATTTTGACATTTCAATTGTAATCTTGCTACCTTATCTTCTTCAATCTGGTTTAATTCGACTGGTTAAGTTGTTATAGTTGGTTATTTTTTGATATTCTGGAGCTCTTGTTATGGTGCTAAACTATTTTACTATCACAACCATGGAGATGCTGCCATTTAAAATTTTAAGTCCTGAAACGACTAAGTAACCTCTGGTCAATTGGAAAATCAGTGAATGGTTCAAGTTGTTGATCCTAGGGATTTTTCAAATTTTCAGTGATTCATCTTTTTGAGAACCTCCAATATGACACTGATCATTCTGTAAATGATCTTTCTAACTATATATCACTTTTTTGATTCAAGTATACTGCTTAGGTGTCCATATATCTTCACAAATGGGAAAGAAAAAGTATAAATAAAGAAAACTTCAATTCACTATCAAAAGGTTTCTCAACTTGGCACCATCATGAGCTTTAATCCGCCAATCTTCGGAAAAATTATCTGATTTCTTATGCTAAGGACTTGCATGTCTTCCTCACAGAGAAGCTCCATCAAATCTTATACCAGTGATGGACCCAAAGGAATCATGTTTCTTAATGAAGAAATTAGGAAAATCAAATAGGGTCCTGTATCATCTAGCTGCCACAGATTTTACAATTCCATGTTCACTTTCCATGGCTGCTTTTCCTTTTCAGTAGAGTCTGTTATCACATGAGTTATATCTGTCATATGAATTGTTGTTACAGTGGATTTTCTGACCCTTGACAAAGGTGGAATTAATTGATGTAACAGGTTCTGAATGAACCCTTAGCATTGGACTCATTACTCTTTGGTTTATCGTTCACATGATATTCCAAGATTCTCATGAATTTTTCCTCGCATAGATTGAATTTGTGGTTTCACCTGCAAATCAAGAGGTGGTTGAAGGAATGATGGCCAGTAGAAGTGCTTACAGAGGTGTACCTTCTCTTTTCTGACAAGAAACAAAAAATAAATATCAGTTAGAACAATGTAAATCAAATATTATACAATAAATCTAAACTAGGGCTATGTAAACACAAAAGTTAGAAAGACAGAAGGAGTGTCTCAGACAGCGAAAGGAAGGATGCAAGTCACAAGAGTTTCAGTCAAAAAGGACACATTAAACTGCAACACCCTTCGGTAAGAAACTTGGTAGCATATTATAGCCTTAAACAAACTATACATTCAAGTACACATTAAACTGCATGTCAAAAAGGATAATTTGAAGTCAATAAATTTGGTATTCAAAACATATCTTCTAAAGCATCAGTGGGTAATGCAACACAAATGATTATGTTTATTACCTCTATGCAATAGAAGCAGATATTGGAAATTCCATGAGAAGTCCAACCAGAACAGATGAAAGTAAGTCTATCTCCAAAAATTTTGACTTTAAAATCCTGCTACACACATGAGGAAAGCAAAATTGACAAAAACTGTTGAACTCTTGAAAAAATTTCCTGCATATCAGGGAATCGAATTGAACACGAGGATATCAGGGAAAGGCCATTAAGGAGACAACAATTATTTAGCAAATAGTAATTTGAAAGGAATGCTGCCAATGCCATTTTCATAAGCATTCATAACAACATGAAGAAAACTACTTTTTTTGTGTGTGTCAACTCTCAGGGGGAAGTAGGCCATCGTAGGTAAGTATGGTCTGACCAAGAATTGTTCCACCCGAATTCGGATTCTCCCAAACGATTCATAATTGGTGGAACTCATTAACAACGTGAGCCCAATTATTTGGTTGAAGAAAATTAGGTTTGTATCCAACCAAAATCCCCAATTTGTTCAAGATGTAGGTAGTATTCAATCAAAGAATTTAAAATACCGAATCTCTAAAAAGAATAGAAAACAACAAGCACTTTACCTTGCATTAGATCTGAACAAATAAACTACATACGCAAGGGAAATGAAACTCAAATCTTAATCCCTTCAATACGTAAAACAGGAACCTGTGAAAAAAAGTATAACACAAAAATGAAACTTAATGGCACCCAGAATCAATAAAATCCTTAACAAAATGCTCAATACAAGAAAAGAAGAATGTTAAGAAGAGCCATAATTATAGAAGGTGTACAATATAATAAATCGAAGTGTCGAAATGTATTAAGAAAGGGAGAGAGATCCAAAACATACCTCGAAGATTTTGAATGTGAGATATTTTTGGCCAATCCTCACCTGTTTCCCTTGTACACCTTTTCTCCAGCTCATGACAATCACAAATATCCAAACTTTTCAGAGCAGTAAGGCTTTGAATGCTTTCCGGAAGACAAATCAACTTCGGACATTTATAAATTTCTAGTCCTTGAAGCGAACTAAGGTTTCCTAAAGAGTCTGATAAGGATATCAGGTTTGGAAGATTCCCCAATATTAGCGATTGAAGCGAACAAAGGTTTCCTACAGAGTCTGGTAAGGATGTCAGGTTTGGAAGATTCCCCAATGTTAACCATTGAAGGGCAGTCACATGTTGTAAAGCCTCACCCAAAACTTCTATTTCTGAGCAACAGATAATCATCAATTTCTTAAGAGAAGTGAGGTTTCTTAGCATCCCATCTGGAAAACATTTTAGCTCTTTAATACCTCCAAATTCAAGGGATTCAAGCCTACTAAGTTTATGAATTGAACTTAGTAAATCATGGTTGCATTTCCCTTCGATAATCATACTTTGAGAGATGGAAGGCAAGGCAAGCCCAACAAATTAGGACATCTTCTTATTTCAAGATTAAAAAGTTGCTGGAACATATTTTCACCGTCCTCCCTTGATAACCTTGTCAGCATTGGTAGATCGAACAGTTCTAGAACTTCTAGAGAAGGTAGTTTTCCCAATTGTGGGAGGTGCAAACAGCTTTTGCAATTTTCGAGACGTAACTTCCGTAAATGTATTAAAGAAGGACTAGACATCCATTCTGGGAAATAGGAACCTGTATATCCGTCCACAGACAATGTTTGAAGTTGTTGGGTATATGGTTGAAGCACTTCAAGAATCTGCTCCACATTTTCCTGCAATTGGGACCATTCATTCCATGACAACCACAAATTGTTCACGTGCTTACTCAACATGTTGGCATCTTTAGCATCTTCTACACTTTTCACTCTCTCAAGGTGTTTTATGTAAAGCTCTCCTTTAAGATTTAATTGTCCTAATTCTGCCAAAAGGAACCCTCTTTTCTTTCCAACTACATACATGCTCAAAGTCTTCAAGGAAGTCAACTTCCCTATTTGATGAGGTAAACTTGATAGCTCGCGGCAGTTTTTTAAGGATAGGTGTTGTAGAGCTTTCAAGTGCATCAAATTATTAGGCAATTTTTGTAGCCTAAAACAATAGTCTAATTTTAAAATTTGTAAATTCCACAACTTACATATGGATTCTGGAAGAGTTTCAAATTGACCATGAGAAAGATCCAAATATCTTAAACTCTTCAAATGACCAATTGAAGATGACACTTTAGGTAAAGTCACCTTAAGCACATGTAAAGAACGAAAATTGGATACATTGGATTGAGCAAAATCAAATGAACTTGTGTAGCAGGTCCTCGGTGATTTGATGTTACGCATGAAAATTGAAACTACACATTCTGGAATAGTCTCTGCAAATGAGAGATGGCGGATTCTTTCTAATGTACTAGGCATGTCATCGATTTCTGTAAAGAAACACACCTCTTCTGAAATTGACTGAGCGAGATCATGAACAAGATCGTGCATCTTGAAACTTACAATTTCGCCAAATACATCTCTCTCAAAATCTTGAAAAAAGGATCTCCAATATAGTTCATTCCACACATCATTAGCGATATCTTCCGCGTCCAACATTTTATTGGACGAAATAAAGCTATTAGCCATCCAAAGCTGAATTAGTAACTGTTTGCTTATTCTTTCATCTTTGGGAAATAATGCACAGAAGGCAAAACATTGTCTCAGTTTAACTGGCAAATTCAAGTAACTTAATCTCAATGCAGGCATGACATTGTCTTCATCTTGTAAATTCCATATTTTGCTTTCCTTGATATAGCGCCACTCATTTTCCTCTCTTTTAAAGCGCAAGAGACTTCCTAGTGCTTTTGCTGCAAGAGGTACTCCCCCACACTTCCTTAGTATCTCCTTTCCTATCATCACTAGCTCTTCCCGTTCTACCTCATTTGGTCCAAAAGCATTTTGTTTAAACAATTCCCAACAATCTTCGTCAGATAGCTTCGATATATCATGTGGACGTATTGTTTGCATGATTTCTGCTACCTTCGCAAGATGAGTAGTGACCACAATGGAAGCACCCTTTCCTCCACAAGCCAATACAACGCTCAATTTCTGCCAATTCTCTTGTTTATCATCCCACACGTCATCCAATACAAGCAAAAATCTTTTTCCTTGCAGTAGATCTTGAAGTCTTCTTTGTAGTGGATCTAGCTCCAAATCATCACATGACTTCTTAGTTGCCGCTTTGATGATCGCTTTAGTCATCCTCTTCAAACTAAAATCTTCTGAAACACACACCCACATTCTCGGCTCAAAGTGTTGGACCACCCTTTGATGATTGAAGATAAGTTGAGCAAGTGTTGTTTTCCCAAGTCCGCCTAGACCCACAATTGGATAGACAGACAAATCCTCATTACCAGAAGCTTTGCCAACCAAAAAATTTACAATTTTATCCTTATCTTCATCTCTTCCATAGACTTGAGGTTGAGAAATGATTGAGGTGGTTTGACGCCAATCAAGGACTCCACTTTTATTTTCTCTCACTATCTCAGTCAAATGAAATTTAGTCCTTTCTGCAGCTATTTCATCTAACCTCTCTCGTATGCTCTTCATTTTCTTAGCAATTTTGTAACGGAAAGCAACTTGCTTTGGATGAAGAGAACATAAACAAGAGCTATGTAGCATATGAGGTAGTCCACCCTTGGATCCTTTGTACTCCAACTCTAGTGCTTTGGTGGCACACTCGTCCAAGATGTCATCAACGACGTAAGCAGCATCTTTAAGCTTAAGCAACCAATCCTTGATAGCTTTGCCATGAACAGGATCAGTGAATTGCTTCTCCTCAGCATCTTCAAGAGTAGCCTTGATTGTAGTGAGCAAGCTTGAAAGACTTTTAAAGTCTTTTTCAAAACCAAGAAATAGGCCAAGCTCCTTCTGAACGAGTGAGTTGAAATTGTCAAGGAGAAGTTCAAGCACAGCTTCAGCCATCTTCAAAATGATAGTATCAAGAAGAGGTTTGTTTGTATGACTGAGAAATGTAGTATGAAGCACGAAGATTAACAACAAGGATTGATATATGGTAGAGAAAGTTTTGGAGTTTCGCTTCAGGTTTATACTTTTTTTTATCTTTATGGAAGTTTTGTAGAAAACACTGTAATAACAGAAGTTGAATTGTAAAATGAATATGATAGTGAGGTTTTAATGTATTGTATGATGAATATTTCAGAAGCACAACCAAGTGTTACGTCCTTTTATATTATGAAAAAAAGTTGACAACCAATATAATTGAAGGGTATATATGCTAAAGATGGAATCCACACATTAAGGGTTTTCTTATCTATGGAAAAGTTAGATTCCTCCACTTGAATTATAGGCCTTGCCTTATGCTTTCTTTTGTTATGCTCGATTCCAACTAAGATGGTTAGAAATGTATTGTGGTATGGTAATGGTAGTATAAACCAAGAAGATTAACAATGAAGATTGGTGTATGGTTGAAAAAGTTTTGCGTCAAGTCAACAATGGTCCCACCACTAACAAAACACTTCACTGCAGTAGGAAGTGTTATTTGACATCTAACATCAATACTCCTTGAATACCCTGGAATCGTTATTTTTCAATCTTAGCTATTAAGGAAGGGATCACTTGTGAAACAATGTTTTAGTGTAAAGATGCTAAAGATGGATTCAACACATTAAATGATGGACTTCTTGTCAAAAAAAAGAAGTAATTGACTTATCTATGGAAAAGTTGGATTCTGATAAATAATTAACAAGTCTACTAACTTATATCGAAGTAATAAAATTTATAAGATTCGTATCCATAGGGACTGTTTCAACTTCTACTCGATAGTAACATTATTATTAAGGATGTTTGTAAAATGAGGGGTGCACTGAGGCAATTGGTTTGATTTGCAAAATAAAATAAAATGGTTACGGAAAAATTGGTTTA
>Ga0315913_1000876_pt1 | contig 30072 bp, 15 predicted proteins | sample MpolsnodulesMG_FD_207736 | JGI IMG/M metagenome (GOLD analysis project Ga0315913, IMG submission 207736) | Medicago polymorpha root nodule microbial communities from Los Angeles, California, United States - small nodules | ecosystem: Host-associated > Plants > Roots > Nodule | place: USA...
CATGATAGTCACACCTCCCTTGATTACAATCATCATACTACCAGTCCATCATCTCCTAATCATATTCAAATCCCACCTGACCTATTTTCAATCCCACACCCATATCTATTCTCCCACCTTCACCATCTATCAGTACATCTTCATCTCCACATTCCAACAGTGTTCATCAAAGCATCTCTGCTGAATCTGTAACTAGTCAACCCTCAAATCATGCTGAACCACACCGTATTCATCCCAATAATACTGACACTATGGCAACAAGAGGAAAACATGGAATTGTACAAAAGAGGAAGCAACCTACTCTACTTCTTACCCATATTGAACCTACTGGGTACAAACAAGCAATGAAACAACCTCAGTGGCTGCAAGCTATGCAGCTTGAACATGAAGCATTGATGAAAAACAATACCTGGACTCTTGTCCCTCTACCTGCTAACAGAAAAGCTGTGGGGTGTAAATGGGTGTTTAGAGTAAAACAAAACCCTGATGGTAGTATAAATAAATACAAGGCAAGGTTAGTGACAAAGGGGTTTCACCAAATGCCAGGATTTGACTACAAAGAAACCTTCTCACCAGTTGTAAAGCCTGTTACTGTGAGAACTGTGCTGACACTAGCAGTCACAAACAAATGGTGTATCCAACAACTGGATGTGAATAATGCCTTCTTGAATGGCTATCCAGAAGAAGAGGTGTACATGACTCAACCACCTGGCTTTGAAACAGCTGACCCTTCTCTGGTTTGCAGATTGCACAAAGCATTGTATGGACTAAAACAAGCCCCAAGGGCCTGGTTTGAAAGGCTAAAATCCACTTTACTTAAGATGAGGTTCTGTCCTAGTAAGTGTGACCCGTCCTTGTTTACACTGCATGCTAATCAACACAGTACCTTCATTCTGGTCTATGTTGATGATATAATCATCACTGGCAGCTCTACATCTCTAATTCAACAACTGGTCAAGAAGTTGGATTCTGAATTTTCTCTAAAGGATCTTGGCAAACTTGATTATTTCCTAGGCATTGAGGTGCATCATTCAGAAACTGGAGCTCTTCTCCTATCTCAGACTAAATATGTACAAGACTTATTAGTAAAAGCTAACATGGCAAATGCAAATGGAATTGCTTCTCCTATGGCCTCTAGCACAAAATTGTCAAAATATGGCTCAAATCATGTATCTGACCCTTCTTTCTTCAGGTCAATTGTGGGTGGATTACAATATGTAACTGTTACCAGACCAGAAGTCTCTTACTCAGTCAACAAAGTTCGTCAGTTTCTCTCTGCACCTCTTGAGGACCACTGGAAAGCTGTAAAAAGGATTCTTAGATATTTACAAGGTACCATTCATCATGGTCTTCTGCTCAACTCTGCCCCAATGCATGAACCTTTCTCTCTCACAGCCTTTTGTGATGCTGACTGGGCTTCTGACCCAGATGATAGGAGAAGCACATCTGGTGCCTGCATCTTTTTAGGGCCAAATCTCATCTCTTGGTGGGCAAAGAAACAAACACTGGTTTCTAGATCCAGTGCTGAAGCAGAGTACAGGAGTTTGGCTCAGGCTTCTGCAGAAGTTTTATGGGTGCAGTCTCTTCTTAAAGAGCTAAGAGTTCCTACTAAGGTCCCTCAAATATTCTGTGACAACTTAAGCACTGTGTCCCTGGCTCATAACCCTGTTCTTCATTCAAGAACAAAGCATATGGAACTGAATATTTTCTTTGTCAGGGAAAAGGTCATCAACAAGGACTTGATAGTCTCCCATATACCAGCACAATATCAGTGGGCAGACATTCTCACTAAGCCACTCTCTGCTTCTAGGTTTTTGGAACTTAGAGACAAACTAAGGATCTCAGACCCCATCAGTTTGAGGGGGGAATATTAGAGTATAGATTCTAAGCTCGTAATAGTTAAGTAACATAGCTTCATTAGTCTTAAGATCTAGCCTATCAGATTGTGACATGTGTCACATATCTCTAGTAGCTTATATTCAGCTATATATACTTGTATCTCTGAGATTCTAAATATAATACAAAATACAATTTTCCTCACTTTCTCTCTCTCTCTCTTATCCCTAACAAACTCTGTAACTAACTTCTCCAAGCTTCATCAATGGCGGTTTCAGTTTCTATTAAGTGCATCCCATGCATAAATTTTGGGTGTTCCATGACATGAATATAATGTGTGTTTCTATTACATTCAAAAGCTTTATATGTAATAATAAGTACTGGCATATGGTTGATACTTTATTACATGTTCTGCTGCCCAGCCTTTCAACTTGTTTGTCTTGTGAAGTAGTTAAACATCTTAAACTTTAAAAACTATCATTATTGTTCTTTTGTTTTTGTTATATGATAACCAAAATTTTAAGCTTCTTACTAGATTGGGGAAGATTCTCAATGTGTTCTGTTAGAAGTGAATAGTTATTTCTTTGGAAACAGTCAGATATGATGTGGTTTTGACCAATTTCAATGGAACCTATGATATTTCTTGTATTTTTGTGTGTGAAATGTGTGGTCTCTTTTGGAAGCCGATTTTTGCATTGTGCACTATTAATCATAAATCTCATTAATCATGTTCCTTGATCCCCTTAGGTGGCATTTCGTGCAAAAGTTGGAAAGGGGTACCAACTTCCACATAAAGGCATAATTCCTGAAGAATTTGGAGTGGTATGATTTTATTTTATATTTTGCAGGATTTCCTATTTTTGTTTCCTTGCTATCTCCATTCTCTACTCCCTCCAAATTTTTTATTAAATTGTCATCAATTCACATTAAAGAATACAAAATTATTTTTGTTCTGTAATCTTATTTGATATTATTAATTTTTCAGATTGCTCGCTATAAAGGTGAAGGAAGATTGGCAGAGCCAGGGTTTCAGAATCCTCGATGGGTTGACGGTGAACTGGTGATTCTTGATGGAAAGGTTTTTATTCCCGAGCTCGGTCTAATTATTTAGCCTTTGCTGTTGTAATTCCACCTTTACTTCGGTGCAATTTTTTATAATAGTGTCTTACCTTTTGTCAATTTTTTGCAGCACATAAAAGCAGGGCCTGTTGTTGGATTTGTGTATTGGGCTCCTGAGTATCATTTTTTGGTCTTCTTCAATCGGCTTAGGCTTCAACAGTAGGATTTCGTTGTCCATACTATCAGAGACTTGTAAATTCTTTCTTCAGATTTTAGTGTAAGTTCTCTTAAAAAAAGGCCTTATAGCTTTATTCGCCAGCTCATCTATTATTTTTATACATGCAAAGACCAGCGTTTTATAAAGTGACCTGTCCAACTTATGCATAGCCTAGCATAACCTTTTTGCATCTCTAATTTTGGGATATTTTTAATGACTTTATTTAAGTGTTTAGCACGCAGTTTCCTAAAAGGTATGGTCTATTGAGATGGCCAAATGTAAAGCCAGATAATTGATGGGTCCAAGTGTAAGGTTGCCAAACTCGAAATTCTAGGTAAACCTGTGGATCCTACGTAGTCGTAGACTCAAATCGACTCGTAGAATCGATTCGTAAAACTAGTGAGTTTTTACCAAATATTAGAAATAATATTGAAAAACCTATGCGTGACATATATACATAATATAACCTCATTCAAACAACGATAGTTCAACATTCCAGCTCCATCTTAAATCATAAGTATTTTTAAGTGGATAAATAGTTATCATGAAATTTTAGCACTAAAGTTATGGCTGGTTTAAAAATAAGTAGAAAAAAAATAAGGAAAAAACTTAGGTACAATTCCTTAGGTGCTTTTCGTATGGTTCTTAACTAAATTCATCATGATTTTCTTAAATCCATAATTCTCTCAAAGTTCGTTATCTCCAAAAAAGTTGTATTTTTAGTTAAGAACCATACGAAAAGCACTTAAGGAATTGTACCTAAGTTTTGTTCAAAAAATAATATTGAAAACGTAAGATTACATTTTAAGGCGCACACACACACATATCGCACCTCATAAATAATTAAGCAAACAAACTAATGATATAAAATTTACATTTTAGGCCAAACCAACTTAGAATTGTAGAATCGTAAAATTGCTAATAAAGTCAGAAGTTTACCAAAAAAGAGGAGTTTACATGGTTGACTTAGGGTGGGTTCAAAACAACAGATGTGACTTGAGCTGGTTTAATGTGAACCAGTTATTTGTCCATGCGATGTCAGCTTACAGCTTAAAGGACGGAATTCAAATCCCCCCGAGGACAGTAGTAAACTGGTCAGAGTGCCACTTTAATTAATAATAATTTCTCCCTTCGCCAATTTTAAAAGAAGTTATTTGTTTCTTCTCTTTTTTCCATATGAATTCTTTTCTGTCTTAGAATTTGGTGCAAACATGTTAACATGCATTAAGCTTCTCGTATTGTTCATTTAGTGCTTGTTTTGTCCTGTAATTAGATGTTTCATGTCCTAGCATTAATTTGTGCATGGACTCATCTGGTTGCTCGAACAAAAACCATTGAACGGGCTTAATGAGAAGCACAGGAAACAAACTTTGAAAAGGAAACATGAGAGGAAGTAATGAAATGTGTAAGAATTTAATTATTAAGAACAGAAGGAATCTATAGTTTGCATGACCCGTACTTTGTCACAAGTTTCTGGTTGAACCTCCCCATCAGGTGGCCTCGTAAAAATATGGGTTATATACAGCTATTCACATTAGCTAATGGTATTCTATATTCCTCACTTAGTCCTTTCCAAATTGATAAATGTATATAAATATTAAGTTTCCTTGTAACAGAAAATTAATAATATAATTTTTGTTTATTCAATTTTAAGTTGTTCCAAGATGGACTATCGTGTGAATTGTTTTCTTTTTTGAGTTGATAACTAGTTTGAGTTTGGGGACATTACTTTAAGGAGATGTCCTTGATAGAACATGATGTAGGACATTACTTCGTATGGTTTGAATATGGAGAATATCTTCTGCATTTTCCTAATCGAACTGTAGTAGTAGTTAAGAGCTTTTTGTTTCCCTAAAAGAATTCCACATCACACTCAAAGAAATAATAAAGAGGAGAATCTGAGTTGTAATTATCTTTTTCAATTACAGAAATCGATACAAACATATAGGCTCTATCAAATCTATTGTAATTAAAGAGTTACATGAAAATAAATTTAGATAATTATGATTGTAACAATCAACTCTTAAGTACAACAATTATAATATAGCACATATGTTACAAAACTAATAATGGTTTCTTTTTTGTTAATTGCCTTAATACACTCTCAAACCGATGAATGAATATTTATCATTTTTAGCTTACAATTGAGATCATGAAACCACTCTTTGGGAAAACGTCGTAATTGCAAAACTGTTGTTGAACTTTTTCTTGATGAAATGTTTGTTTATTTCTATGTGCTTTGACCTATCATGTCGATTTGGATTGCATGATAAGTTAGTAACAAATTTATCACCATACAATAGCCTCTTGAGTTCTTCGTACCTGATTTAAGGTCAACAAGTGTGATCTTTATCCAATAAGTCTCACAGGAGATAGAAAAAGAAGTTCTATGAAGGCACTCCGACTGAAGGTAACCTAAAACTACAATGAAGGTAAATTGGGGTTTACCACAATGAAGGTGGCTAGGAATTAGGATTCTAGTGTGGAAGTTCCAAGGATATAGAATCATGAAATAAATATTGTACACAATCACCTTCTAACTACAGTAATTATGGTAACAAATTTGTTACAATAGTAAAGGAAAACAAATCTACACCTTAATTCCAAAATTTGTTGTGCACACATTTTTCTTTATCGGATGATTGTTGGTGGGAGTGGCGCCAACATAGTTGGGATGACTTTCTCTATATTGTTGATGTGTCTGTAAAGTTATTAACATAGACTCGATAGGTTGCATACAAACCTGTTAAGTTTGATCCTTACCTAATACAAACCTGCCTGAAAACATCTCATTATCTCAATACTCTATCATAAATGTTGTATCTTAGATTATCTCTTAGAAATTGGCCATTGTCCTTATGTATAAGATTCGTTTTCACATTTACTTATGTATCATGATTTGTTTCCTTGTGGAAGTCCAGTATTAGTATAAGGGAGTGTTTGGAAGAATTTCTTTACAGATTATTTGAACTTACCTCATGACATGAGTACTTGGGTAAGTGGTTGGGAAAACTTATATAAATTGTATAAGGGAGTGTTTGGAAGAATTTGTGTAGAGCTAAATTTGGCTTATCTCAGATATTAGTGCTTGGGTAAGTGTTTGGAAAAACATAAGAATAGTTTGTGTCTCTGTGATATGCCCTTTGTTTGTTTAGTGATAGGCTATCCAAGATATTTTTATAGAAACAGCTTGTGTAGAGCATATCCTTGTTCTCACTTCAATTTCCATTTACCCCAAATTCTTTGGTTATAGTGACAACTATTGTTGATCATGCAAATAGTTTTTCGATGTGTATCTGCAAATACAAATAGCCTACTTAACATGAGAAGTTATGACGTAAACTGTTATATAATAAGTACTTATTAAATAAGCATTTAATTGAACAATTTATCCCAAATGTATTATTTTTTCGAATTAGGTTCCATATTTTGTATATATCATGATTTGATTCCTTGTTCAATTAAGATTATGAGTCTGGTATTAGTATAAAATAAGGATTGTAACATCAAACATAATTCACATTTTCCCATATAATTTATTATTCTATCATCTCCCCTTTTCCCAGTATAATGAAAGACCAAAATCGTATTACTTTTAGCGAAACCTTTTAGTAAAGAAAGCAAAGATTCGTTTATAAGCAACAGAAGTTTTCCTTCCGCTTGTTGTTAAGTGCTATGGTTGTCTATCTGTTCTGTATCTTTCTGTTTTTGTTTAAGTGGAATTGTCATGAAGTGTCTCCACTTTTCCTATTAGTTTATTTTATAAAGACTTCAAGTTGCAATCTTTATTAATGTATATGGTTTATGATTGTTGCTGTTTTCTGTTGGTTCCAGGTTTCGAGGAATGCTAAGTTGTGATGCTTCAGTGAAAGATATTATCCATCACTGCAGGCTTTTCTGTTTAAGGTATTCAGTGTTCAATTTTAGTGTTTACTAATTATACGTGCCGGCCATGGAAACAAGTTTTATAGATGCATCTGATCTTATTTTAGTAATATTTTACTTGTTAAAATCTGTTACATTGTAAAATATGATTGAATGCATGTGTAAAACTTGTTTCCCCTGATAGCATTTATGAATAATATCCTTTATTTAACCATGTAGTGGCTGTTTTATGGTTTTTTTCGATGAACATTTTTCTCTGATGTTTGCCTTTTATGTTTGTGTCTCTCTTACGTACAGTGTAAAATAGCTTTCTGCCAGGCAGCATAGATTTTGAGCATTGGGCTGCTTGTGTAAGTGTACAGTGTAAAATAACCCTGTACACTTAAGCTTGATTGTCGTAGCTTGACTTTATTATGAAGGGGGATTCATAATATCAGCATTAAAGCACTATGTATTAGTCTCTCCATTCTACGTATTGTAGGAGGTGTTGTAGTGTTCACATGGCATCCTTCATAAATTTGTATAGTGGTCCAAATTTTCTTGTATGTCATATCCATTTATCATAACTACGTAATCATACTTAGCCTAATGTGTACAGGGTTTCATTTGTTCTTTCTGTTAGGATGAATAAAAAATTTCATTACAGGTAGCATTATTTCATCATGCCACTGTGGGATATGACAAAACCGTTGTGGTTCTTCTCAATTCTAGTCTTACCTTCAACGAATGAACTTGGGAGTGTATATACCCAGTTAGCTTAAGCCTTGTTATATTGAATTTATTGAGACCTGCTTAAAAATATGGTATGGAATGGATAAAAAAATAGAAATTATGTGGTGGTGGTGGTGGTGGTGGTGATGGAAGAAAAATAGGGTGAAAGTTCATCCTGTTTGGGAGGCTGAGTTATAGAGGAAAAGAGAAAGTTAATAATATTTTTAGAAAGGAACATATAGCTTTAAATTCACGTCCTCCAAATGTCACTTATTAATTCCTTTTTAAGTCGTCTAATATCACAAGAAAATTATTCCGTCGTCTTCCCATCATATTCGTTGGTTTAATGCCTATTGCTTATTTTTAAGGCAAACATCAGATTCTTTTTTTTATAAAATGAGTTTGCTTTATTTTTTTTATCAACCCTACCGTCTCAATTAATTTGACAATGAGCAAAGCCTATTGAGAATTAATTAAAATGGATTTTGACAGTGGTCTGGCTGAATTTAAAAATTCATGTATAATTTAGTGATGTACAAAAAGGAAAAGAAAATTACGGTTGTTATTTCCTTTCAAAAAAAATTATGGTTGTTAGTTAACCCTTGGAAAAGGGTCTTTGAAAGTGAATTTGCCTATAAAAGCAGGGTGTTTTGTCATATATGTGTGTACTCCATTTTTTAATAGATGTGTATTATTTGAACAACTATTTATGTGACAACCATTTGAACAACCATTTCTTTTTAGGACTAGAGGGAGTGTGTGCGCGCACGTGTGTATTGAGGGGCAATAAAATGTATTGGGATAATAATAACTTCTAATGAAAGAGTTCTTTATTTATGTTGTACTGTAGTACTAACCAATTGTGATACATCCGTCTTGTGAATATGCATTCTACGGCAGAAATTTAGATTTTCACAATACGTACATACGTCTTAGTTAAAAGCCATGGGGAGTGGGAGGGACTAAGGATCCTGCTTATACTTTACATGCATGATGGTATGTCATCTACGACCATTTGCTTCTTATTTATACCAAACCAAACCTTCATCAGTATCTTAAGAGAGTTTTATTTAGAAGGGCTACACCACATAACATGGTTATATCTTCTCTGCTGCATCAAACAGCACTTCCTTTGCTATCTTGGCTCCACGTTCTTTGGCCATATACAGACCTACATGATGCATAAATTCCTGCAAAAAAAATGCATTATTTAGCATATTACTTTTGGAGTAAAGATGTTCAGCACACAGTTTGAAAACATGTGTGTTGAGAGGAAATATTTTCTGTTTTACTTTTAAAATTTATAATTAAAACAGGATCACATTTTTATTTCTGTTTTTACAAAAATTGTATAACAAATGAAGAAAGCAATAGATTTTTACTAAAAAAACAGAAAGGAAAAAAAATCCAAGCAAATTAACAGTTTGTAATTGTAACACATGCATGTACCTGAGGATGGGCTAAAGCTCCTTTGTTATTTGTGGCTACTTCAAGAGGGACATTGAAAGTAGCACATGCATTTGAATATACCACCACATTTTCCAGTGGCTTCAGAAAACCACGGTTTTTAGCTGACATTGTAGAGCATACAAAATCCAGAACACAAATATCTGTGCATACACCTACCACCACCATCTTCAATTCGCCAATTACCCATAAGTAAACAAATTAATTCCTGATTTTAGTTAGATATTAAAGATGATACGTAATAGTATTAGAATTTAGAAGATCACAATTAACCGTAACACTAAAGTTGGAAATTAAACATATATACTCACAGTTTTGATCTTATTCTTCTTCACCCAATCTACAAAAACATTTGAACCATCTTCTTCCATTGAGCCAACATATCCATCAAAACAATCCTTACGTCTGATTGTTACATTGGTTTCATTCTCTAGCCATCTCAAGGCTACAATTCCACAATTATTAAAATACAAGACAGTAGTTAAAAAAAATAGTAGTAGTGAAAATATATATAAATTTTTTTAAAAAATGTCAATAAATGCTAATTAAACCTGGAACTAAATTTGATTCATCAGTCCCAGCAATACAGTGAGGGGGGTAAGGGTCCTCTGGCTTGTTAGGCTGGTGAGAATCAAGGAAAACCATAATTGGCAATTTCTTCTCACAGAATAGTCTAGCTAGCCTTGCTGATTCATTGATCATTTCTGAAATTTGCCTATTGGACTCTCTTGGTGCCTGAAAATATATATAATTCATCTCTTAAGGCTTTAGTTTCATCCACTTCAAGTGTTTAAGCATGAAATTTATAAAGACTAACCCTTTAGTGGATGAAGAAGGAAAAAATATATAATATAAAAGGAGTAAGCAAACACACCATACTACTATACAGTTGATGAAAACAAGCGTATAGTCTTCTACGGCTGTTGCACGGTGCAGTGGCACGTAGGACTATTAGATCAGGTTTAGATACTTACTTTAGAGGATCAAAGTCTCCTAGTGAATGAAAAAAGAATTTAAACAAGTTATGTAGAAAGATACCAGATTTCCAGCACCAACTGTGCAGAAGCCATTTATGATATCGACAAGAATAAGACCATTTACAGTGTCTTCAGCTAAAACCACTGACTCTTGCTCTAGAGGAATCTCGTTCTTTAAAAGTTCAACTGTATGTGACACCATCTTCGTTTGTTTTCACTTACTTCTCGCCCAGAGATGAGAAGGAAATAATACGTGTTATTTAATTTCAGTGTCACACCAAAATCATATAGCAATTAGATAATGTTACATCCGTGAGTCATGAGATTTGTCCACCTAAGTCACTATCTAACTTTACAAGTTAATTTAATATTTTTTCGATTAAAATAAGGAAAAAATGTTGAAGACGTAACTTTGATTCCGTTCCATTTTTTTTATTCATGTGGCTTTGAGTAATTATCAGGTTAAAGATATTTTAAGAGCTGCACACATTTATGAGATAAGTGCGAGGTGAACACATTAAAACATAAAATAAATTATTAATTATTTCCTTTTTTAAAATATTTAAGGAATGTGTAACCTTAAAAATTTTGGTATCCATGTTGTATTTCAGCAACTCCCGAAAATGTGTCCCCAAATTTTGCTGAAACTTGGATAAGTTTTGACACTATGCAGTCAGCAACAACAACAACACCCTTCCATCTACTCCTTACCTTCCGACCAAAGCCTCAAACTTTCCTACCAAAAACTCCAACCCTTTTCTACATTCCAACAATGGCTTCAGTTTCTGAGTTCAGAACACGTGTAAAACCACTATCAGCCTTAAGTACTTCTTCATCTTCATCAACAGTAGCAAGTGATGATGGGTCTGTTGTTACATTGTTGGAGTACATGGGTAAGGGAGGTGGAATTGGTGTGAATGATGATTTGGTGATTTTGATTGATCATATACAGCATGCTTGTAAAAGGATTGCAGCTCTTATAGCTTCTCCTTTCAATTATACCATTGATATGCCAAGTAGTGGTTCTGATGATAGGGATGCTCCAAAGCCTCTTGATATTATATCGGTGCGTTTTTCTTCTCTCTTGAATTTCATGAGTTTGGTTGATGTTTTTTCCTTTTTGATTGTCTTGGTTAGTTGTGTCATATTTTTCTGTTGTGTTTGTGTGTTGTTAATTGGGAATTATGACAAAATGGGTCACATTATTGGGGAAAACTCAATATAGCATAAATTAGGTATAAAAAACTCTTTAAAAGTCGGTTTTGTAAGCATGAATTAGGTCAACTATAGCATTAGAGTCTATATATTCATGTCATCCACCAAATTATCTATGTAATAAGTTGGTTTTGTAGAGATGAGTTTGACCCGACATTAAAACCTATTAGAAAATAAGTCATCTAGGTCGGCTTTAGAGTCAAATATAAAAACATTTTATAGCGTTAGAGTCTATCCATTCGAGTCATCCAACAAGGTGAAACTCGTCGCTTTACGAATTGGTTTGGATTAGTTAGACCCGATATTTAAACCTAATAGAAAATAAGCCATCCAAGTTGAGGTGACCATGAGATGAAAGTACAATATTTGAAGTTAAAAAGAATGATTTTTTGTCTTCCTTGTGTTTTCATATAACTTACCAATTAAGCCTCAAGGGTCTTCAAAATTTTGAGAAGAGGGTTTCATTTCATGCCTGTTTCTATATGTGCATCAGTTGGACCACTCATGGAAAATTAATGTAAGCTAGCCTTATATTAAGTTGTAGAACACCATCATGAGAATTTCTTTTGACTGCTGATAGTGATATATCTACTTATAAATCCTTAGAGACTCTTATGTTAGAGTGTGTTGAAGGTTGTATACTCTTGACTCAAGTCTATCTTATGTTAGAATGTGTTGAAGGCAATATAGTCTTGACTCAAATCTATGTATGTAAGTCTTGCATGAGATATATAACCTATATTTCCATTATGACAAACTGTTCTATTAATGTTGTTAAATGGATTGTAGGGCTAATAATTTTGATCTTATATCAGAATTGGTCTTATTTTTAAACCCATTACTGATTTACCATATACTAGTATTGAATGTTTACTGTCATATATTAATTCTTCTAGCCATTATGTCTATAAAAGGATGTGTAAATTACTTTCTTAACAAAACCCTTTGTTCAAGGAAAAAGAGAATCTGAGTCATGAATTATCCCCACCATGCATTATTGCAGAATGAAATTATCTTGTCATCACTTCAAAAATCTGGAAAAGTTGCTGTCATGGCTTCTGAAGAAAATGATACACCAACTTGGATAAGTGATGATGGTCCATATGTGGTCGTGACAGATCCCCTAGACGGTTCTCGAAATATTGATGCATCCATACCAACTGGTACAATTTTCGGTATTTATAAACGCCTTGAGGAGCTAGATGATCAGCCCACAAAGGAGAAGGCTTTGCTGAATTCACTCCAAAGTGGAAATAGGCTGATAGCTTCTGGATATGTTTTATATTCATCTGCAACTATACTCTGCATTACCTTTGGCTCTGGGACACATGCATTCACTCTCGACCGTTCAACAGGAGACTTCATTCTGACAAATCCAAGCATTAAAATTCCTCCTCGTGGTAACATATGCACATTAATTATGACATATACACAAATATTTGCAGATCTAATATCAACTTTCCTAATTTGATAGATATTTTATAACTCCTATCTTCTGTTATATTATCAAATGTTGGAAGCATCTTACGTAAGGCTAATTTTCTTTGGTTGGTTATTTTCATTGTTTTCTTACTTAATGTAGACATTAATGCTTATAATTTAAGGCCCTGTTTTGATAAATAGCTTAACTAAGCACTTGTAGCACAAGCGCTTATCATATAAATGCTTATGTATAAGCTATTTCTATAACAAAAGATAAAATAAAGTCAAACTATTTTTGTATAAACAATAAATTGTTTTCATAAACTATCCTGAAGAGCTTATAAAAATAAACTGAAAACAGGGTATAGACATGTCAAAGTTGTTTCCACTGAAAACAACTTATGGACATGTCAAAATTTGTTTCCATAAACTCTACCAAACAGTTTCACAACTCACAAATGTTCATGTCTAAGGATAAGTTCAAATAAGTCCATCCTAAACAGTCCCTAAGTTTATGTTGTTGACTGCTCTCTTGTTTTGTTACTCAGGGCAAATATATTCTGTGAATGATGCAAGATATTTTGATTGGCCTGAAGGCTTAAGGAAATATATTGATACTGTGAGACAAGGAAAAGGTAGATATCCTAAGAAGTACTCTGCAAGGTATATATGCTCTCTAGTGGCTGATCTCCATCGAACTTTGTTGTATGGGGGTGTGGCAATGAATCCGAGGGACCATCTTCGTCTTGTTTATGAAGCAAACCCTCTTAGTTTCATCGTGGAGCAAGCTGGTGGGAGAGGATCCGATGGAAAAAGTAGGATTCTTTCTCTTCAACCAGTTAAACTGCACCAAAGACTTCCTCTCTTTTTAGGGAGTTTGGAAGACATGGAGGAGTTGGAAAGTTATGGAGACGTACAACAAAAAGTAAATCCTGGTTATGAGGTTTGATGCTATAGCATTGAAATTTTGAATGTTCAACCTTCATGTTTCCTAACTTATTTGTAACTATGTTGTTGTTTATATATGTTGTATGTATTGCCTTATCCATCATTTGTGTTAATATATTTCTTTCTCTTCGCTTTTGTTTTTCTTGGGAGATGGTTATTTAGACCATGGCTGTAAACACATAAATGAATGAGTTGTGTTATTTGAACAATTATTTGTATGACAACTTATTGGACAACCATTTATTTACAAAGAAAATGAAGTATTGACACAAAACCTAAAGCAATAGAAAGGGAAAATAAAAACATAATGTGATTATGAGAGAGAAAGTTGTTAAAAAATGGTTGTACAAATATAATGATATTTGCAATGGTGATAAATTTTATTACAATCTTCTTTTTCTTTCTTCTTATTAATTAAAATCAATAGAGAGAAAAAAGAAAAAAAAAGAATAAAAACATAATGTGAGTACGAGAGAGTAGTACAAAAGTTGTCACAAAATAGTTGTACAAATATCATTTATCAATTTATATTAGCGAGATAAGTTTGAGTCAGACTATTGTTTTGGTAAGTAGCCTATTGGTTAAAAATTTGTCTTTAATAACTAGGATGCTTGAGGTTTGAATATAGTAATGAATAAGTAGGATGTTTGAGGTTTGAATATAGTCTTTGTATATATTATGTAATATGTCTATCAATATGAGTAAAGCTCGCCTTAACATCCGAGTTATTTTGATGTGGTTTGCATCTGACTATTTAAAGCCTCGAGTTTATGCATTTTCATTTTAGATATCTCAAATTTTGCAATTTGTGTCTTTGTTCTTGTAGCATGCTTGTAAGTTGTTTTATGTTTCACAATCCTAATTTGTGCTGTCACACTGTCTTTATTGTTAATCTTTAAAATCTAAAAAGTATAGTTAATGATGCAAGGATTTTTTTTTATGAAATCAATGTTGGATTAGGAGTAGATTATAGTCTAATATTGCAAATACTAATCTCAATTTAATAAAACTTTAATTGTTTTTTTAATGTTGATGAGAAATGGATGAGAGTATTTTCTATAAGAAGAATGTTCACCAGTGCCCCAAGGGCAATGGTTAAGCATACAAAATAAGTAAATTTTTATAAAAAAGTTGTGTAATAATTATTTGGTTAAAAATAACATCTTATATTTCCAAGACAAAATTTTTATTTGCATATTCATTAACCATTGTCCCGGGGGACTGGTTAGCAATACATTTTTTTATAATAGGGATGAATAGCGGTATTTTATATAATACTAATCTCGATTTTTTAACATTTATTAAAGTATCTTAAAAAAAGTTAACTCATAATAAAAATAAATATCGATCTACTATATTATTTAAAATTATTTCATACTAGCGAAAAATGGCAGTAACGCGTGCAGATTATCAAAGATAATTTATAAAAAAGTTGTGTGTAAAACTGTAAATTACCAACGGTATTTTATACAAAAAAATATATATAAATTAAAAAATTATAAAAATAAATATTTATGACTTTCAAATGTAACAAACTCAACAAACCATATTGATCTTTTTCAATAACAACAATAATATTACAAATATAGCAATAACTCCTATCTTTTTTAATAACAACAAAAAAAAAATTGTTTATGGATATAATTGATATGACAAAAAAAAGTCATCTTAAAATTCCTTATTCTCTTTATATATAGTATAGATAGTTTCGTGATGTAGAAAAAACCCTTTTTTTAAAAGGATTACTGTATAGTAACAGAAAACACGGTTAGTGGGTAAGCGTAATTCTTAGTTACTGGTCGTGATATTTTTGTGAACAGTTTGCTACTTTTTTTGATATTTGAGTTTATTCTTATCTATTTGATTTTTTTGTCACATTCGTATTTATTTGTTTTATGTGTCATTTATATCAAAAGTTGAGGATAATTTTGAAAAAAGAAAAAGTCAACCCAAAAAAATCAAAACGATCTATTTTCTTTATGTATAGTATAGATGTAACATATCCTAACTTTTAATTATTATTTTTGGAGAGATCCTTTTTTGAAAGAAAGTTTTGTTTTTTCTTTTCTTTGAGAGGATCCCATCTCTTAATATTTCCTAAAAAAAGTTTAACTCTATTAGGAAAATGCTAACAAATGTCCTGGGACACTTGTTAAGAAATTATAAAAGAAAATATTACTTTAAAAATTGTGTATTCTATTTTTTGAAAGTTGAAAAAATGTTATTTTCAATGCAAATTTTGTCTTTTCTTTCTATTTTTAGTTTCTTAACCAGTGTCACAGGGATACCGGTTAGCAAAACCCAAAAGATTATCTTTTTTTTTTTTTGAAGAGGCTAAAATATCTTACTATGAATATCATAAACTAAATGGAATATTTGGGTTAAATCATAAGTTATAATTAAATTCATAAATACATTAAAGTTGTTCAAATATTTCCATTTTATCATTTTCTTTTTGAATTATAAACCAAATTATATTCAATTTTTTATCATAAGACAAATAAGAGATACATTAGAGTAAATTACACTCCCTTCCCCTCAAAGATGCATGAATTACACTCTTCTCCCCCTCTTATGTTAAAATATTTACTCTCCTTCCTTGAAAAGTAAAATTTATACTCCCCTCCCTTATAAGATATTGCTTGAATTACAACTCCCTCCCTTAATAATTAAATATGCACTACAATTTAATCTATTTTAACATAAATAAATATTTTTATGATATATATTAATTTTGAACCACCATTTAAGAAAAATTAATTCATTTATTTATAATTTAAATGTCAATGATAATTAAATTTAAATATTTTTCTATTGATTTTATATTTTAAAGTATAAAATTAACTTTTAAATAACCATGCTTTATTGTCTTTAGTAATTTTTCACATATTTTAATTTTATTTTGGATTATTTCATATTTTATAATAGGGTTTATAACTACACGTTAATGAAATTGTGAATAAAAAATAGCGAAAAATATGTATTCAATTTTTTATTATATTAAAATAGACCCGTAATACTATTTTTTCGAAGTGTGTTAAATTATTATTATTTTGCTATCTTGTTAGAAATAAAAAAATAATATTGAGGGAGTAAGGTGTAGATTTTAACATAAGAGGGGAGGAGAATGTAATTCAAGCTTCTCTTAAGGGAGGGGAGTGAAAAGTATTCTAATATGTTTTGAATAAAAGGGGAGGGGAGTGTATATTTTAATATAAGAGGGGAGGAGAGTGCAACTCAAGCATCTTTGAGGGGAGGGGAGTGTAATTTACTCGATACATTAATTATGTATAGTTTTTTAAAAAGAGAAGCAAATATAATGATGAGTTAGAATTTGTAAAGTCTAATTTTAGTGACAATATTGATATTGTTAGGCTCAACACTTTCATTCGGATTTAAACGTGATCCTCAAAATTGTATGTGTGAGTTTTATATGATACTGGCAACTTCGTCTGTTAGTAACAAGCGAAAGTCTTTGCAATCTTGTTCTATAGATAAAAAATGAAATTATATCAAATTTATTCTGAGAAAAATCGTACTTAGCTTATTTTATAATAATAGTACTACCTTAGAGGACTCTATGACAATTGAATGAGATAATAAGCGATCTCTTCCGGTTTAATCATAAAGTATTTTAGTTTGAATCCAGCCTTGAGAGCATGGTGCTATTAATTCTTTTGGGGTAAGAGTTTTGTTTTAAGAAATGATATTTGAACATCCATTTTGTGACAATTTTCTCTCTCATACTCATGTTATTTTTTTACTTTATCTCTCTTTTGTTTTGGTTTTCGTGCAAATACACATTTCTCTTTGTAAATTATGATTGTCCCATAAGTTGTCAAACCAAATGGCTGTTCAAATAGGACTCATCTTTTACACATAAAAAAAAATAACACTCCTCTTTTATTATTCATTGTAGCACTGCCTACATGAAATAGTAGTTCTGACAGTTACACACAGATGATATCTGATTAACACCCAAAAATAATTTATTACCATGTGAGAAAAAATTTTAGGTTACCATAGTATTACCTAAATTACACATGGTCTTATCCCAATTAAATATATTATTACCTAAATTACACACTAAAAATAGATTATAATAAGATTAAATATGTGATATAATCATAAATGAAAAATATTTTCTAAATAATTGACATGTTATGAATTTTATATATGATTTTATTGAATTATAATAGTATCAACAAAATAATTTTTTCACAAAGTATGTTTTTTTGACTAATTTTCCATAAAGTATTTATTATTAAATAAACGTAACCGTATTTAATTAATGTGTGGATATTACTTTTTTGGTTTTATATAGGAAGAATAAAAAATTAAAACCAATAAGAGTCCTTTAATAAGGTAATTGAAAGTTGGAGTGAATCATCAACTTCGTCCCTGAATTTTCACGGGTCAGTCAACTTCGTCTCTCAATTATACAAAATATCAATTTAATCCCTGAATTTGTTAAATGTCAATCAAGTTAGTACTTCTGTTCAAACGGAGCGTTAACGGGGCTGACGTGACCGTTAACCTCTCACATGTCAGACGACACGTAGGCAGGGACTAATTTGGCCAAAAATAACAAACATTTCGAAGGACTAAATTGATTGATTTGCAGAAAATGTTTTGGCTTTCTTCCCAAACAACTCTTTCTTCCCCAACAACTCTTTCTTCCTCAATTGTATAAAATTGGAACCCTAATTACACAATTTGCAATCTACACTCTATAATCACGAAAATTTCCTCCAGTAATAAGTGGTTCAGTTCTGCCCCAATTCAAAAAAATTCAAACCCTAATTTTTTTCGTATTGAATCTGAAAGCCAAAATCCTCAAAATTTCATGAAGCAAAACTATTGAAATTGAATCTGAAATGATGGGGGGTGGGAATATGGGAAAAACGGTTATGAAAGTCAAGCTTCAACTTCAAGCTCCAAGTTTAATGGTGTTGTGAGAGTGCTTGAATGTTGGTGTCCTACAATTTGTGTTGTTAGAAAATCCAATATTTCAAAAAACCCACGAAGGCCATTCTATGTATGCCGTCTGCCAAAGGTTGGTTTAACTAATGAAAAGAGGTTGAAGATGATTGAGAAATGTAATCTTTCTATAATAATATTGCCATCAAATCTATCAAATAGATCCCCTACGTTATATAAAAAACCATCAAATAAGTCCCTGAATTGTTTAATCAAATATCAAATTGATCCTTGAAACATATGTGTATAAAATAAACTAAAAAAGGCAGAGCACACAAATTGAAACTGAAATATTACATAGGCATAAGTCATAGGTCATAAGTCTGAGAAATCACGTAGGCAAAAGCAACCCAACTATGAGGCATTAACAAGTCACAAGTCTTAAACGGCAAGTTAAGTAAAAAGAAACCCAACTATGAGGCATAATTCAAATAAGCCTAAATATTACGAATCCAAAACATCTATTAAACTCCAGGAAGCATCACTTCTTTGGAAATCCGGGAGTTGGTATAAACTCCATGAATTTAGTAAGCTGAGTCGATTAAGTCATCACTATCCAAAACATCACTATCTACCAAATGTTGTGCATATATTTCGACTTCATTCTCATTAGCCCTTGTAGCTTGCACCATATCCAAAACATGTTGATCAGTTGTCAATGGATGCAAGCAGATGTTCAGATCATTTGCAACACCCTCATACGGCTTCATGTACCCTAGTTTAGATACCTTGAAGTAGCTTTTGCAACTCTTCACCATCTTCTCTATGTCCCACAAACACAACTGATCGACATCTATCTTTTACCACACACAGAATTCACCGCCAACGTATTGCAGCCTCCGATTCTCATTTCGCACTAAATCACCACCGTGATGCAGTATTATGTGATGTTGTGTTCCATCCTGCATATTTCAGCAAGTTTAGTTTTAATCACAAACTAAACAACAACAAAATACAAACCCTATCCAAAAACTGTTTTATTCAACTTGTAATTTCCTTCATTACAAAGTTAGATGTTCATCAATTTTAGTAACCAACTAGAAAAAAAATCAAATTTTCAAATTTTTAAGTCTTAACCCAAAACCCTAAAACGAATAATCAAAACAACTGTCTCAAAAACGCAACAAACACAGACAAAGAACAAGGCGAGTATCAACGATCACAGAAACAAAATAAACAACATGATCAAAACTTAAAACGAAAACACAAAAAAACGGACAAAAACAGGGTGAATACGAACACATAAACTTGATGAACAACAGGAAAGGTGTTGCCTTTAATCACCGCCGAACACACAAACTTCAAAAACGTCAGAATCGCCGGAGATGATAATGATTTTGGAGGGGTGAAAATGAAGGAAGTTTTAGCGGGAAGAAGAAGGGTCAAGGACGTTTTTTATGTTCTGAAATGTGAAGAAGGAGGTATGGGTAATGCAGAGGCAAAATGGAAAAAGCAGAAAAAAATAAACTGAAAAGTTAAAACTCAACCTTTTCCAATTCAATCAAATTAGTCCCTGAACACGTGGCTTCCTTCTTGCCACGTGTACAAGACAACACAGCATGCAGGGCGACATATCAGTATGCCTAACAGAGCACTTAGACGGAGGGACCTTTTTGATGGACGTCTGACAAATTCAGGGACTAAGTAGATATTTCGCATATATAATTGAGGGACGAAGTTGGCCGACGCGTGAAAATTCAGGGACAAATTTGATGGTTCACTCTTGAAAGTTGATTACTAATATAATCTTGTATCGAATGTTTTCACATATGCTAACATGGAAATTAATTGCATTTCAGGTAAATATGAAAGGGTATAAAAGTATTTTAAGAAATAAATGCATATTAAAGCTGCGAAAAAAAGTGTATTGTTTTTTTCTTTCGAAAAGTGTATATTTGGATGCGAAAAATTCTCTAAAATTTTTCTTATATTCTAATTCAACTGACCTCATGATAAACTTTACTTAGTGTTTTTTTTCTTTTCGGAAGTTTAACTTAGTGTATAGTCACCGGTAAATAGCAGTAGAAATTTCATTAAAAAAAAAATTATAATAAACTTTAAAATAAATTATAATATTTGGCAAACAAATTGTATAGTATATCTAAGGTCAAGAATTCCGGACATCCAACTTATCAACTTAAAAATGTAAATTTCTAACACTAGACTACCTGACAAACAAATTATTTTTTATTTTTTACCACTTGCCACTTAACTAAATTGTTTGATCAAACGTTGTGATCGAGACTTGAACCACGACTCCTCCACTCGTGTATGTGAGTTTCTCATGACTATTGTTATTTCGTCTATCTATAAAATAATTAAGTAGACTATCCAATAAAAAAAGGATAGAAACAAATATAGCAAGAAATTATTGAAATTTGTGCCATCAAATATATAAAAGTGTAAAAAAACGTCGTCTTCAACATAAAACTTACGTTTTCTTTTCCTTAATTGTTCCAATGACATTAGTTAACATGACTATTTTTTCACAATGTTATAAATACGAAATTTTCATCAAATATCAGATATCAAACCCAATGCTACTTTAGACCAATTATTATTTTTATTTATTATTTTCTACAAAACTTTAGACCAATTTATTATTGTTTTTATTTATATATTTATTATTTTTGACTAAAAAGCAATTTAATATCGAAAACATCAGTGTAAAAGAAAAAGGTAAAATGATTTAGAAGGAAATTGTGTGAAAATATCTTGAATTATCTTGAATGAATAAATAAAAAAAATAAAAAAAAGAATTGAATAAAGAATACGGCGCGCTCACTATCTCATCTTCCCTCTCGCAATCTCTGCAACTGCTCTCACAAACTGAAACACAACACAACAAACAAACAAAACATTAAGGTGCTGTCGTCACTCAGCGCCGCCATATTCATTTATTACAATAAAAAAAAACTGAAAACTATCATCCATCACTATGGGAAGCAACACTGAAGAATCATCATTCGCCACTTTCAAGCGCAATAACGGCCACGTCGTTTTCCGTCTCCTCTGCCACGCGTCACGTATCGGCGCTTTCATCGGAAAATCCGGTTCCGTCATCAAATCCCTTCAACAACTCACCGGAGCTAGGATCCGAATCGACGACGCGCCGGTCGACTGTCCGGAGCGTGTCATCGTTGTCATCGTTAATCTGAACGGCGACGGTGATGTTTGTTTAAACCCACAGGAGGCTTTGTTGAAGGTGTTTGAGAGGATTCTTGATGTTGCTGCTGCTGAGAGTGATGGAAATGGTGTTGGTGATAGGGTGGTTTCTTGTAGGTTGCTTGTGAATGCTGGTCAGGCTGGTGGGGTCATTGGTAAAGGTGGGATTGTTGTGGCTAAGATTAGGGCTGATACTGGTTGTAGAATTAGGGTTTTGAATGATAAGTTGCCGGCTTGTACTAAACCTTCTGATGAAATCATTGAGGTAGTTATTTACTTACTTCTTTTTTGTCTCATTATTACTCAAATCTATGTTTTGTTTTTATATTGCATGTTATTGATTAATACATTTGATCAATGTTATTGTCTGCATTTGTAGTTATTAAGGTTTGAGAAAATGGATTGATTTTGGACTAGATGTTGTTTGACACATAAGTTTGACTTTAAAGATCAAATTTTGATTACAATTTAGATCGTCAACGCAATTTAAATATGTGGTGAATTACGTTCAGTGGATGATCAATGAATATAACGAGGTGTTATAACTCAATTACCCATGATTTTGAAGTGTACATTTGGATGGAAATTGTGGTTGATGAATATCATTTATATTTGAACACTTGAAAATCATGTGTATTTGAACTCAATTTGGATGATTAATGAGTATATATATGTGTGTTTGAACACATGAAAAAACTTGGTTAATTGTGTTTAGTGGATGATTAATGAGTTGTGACACCTTGTTATTTTCATTATACAACCATTGAATGTTATTAACCATATATTTGAATGACGTTAATCATACAAATTGTTGTCTATTTTTGTTGTCAAATTTGTGTGTCAAAATAACACATCTCTAGATAAATAAACCATTTGGTTAATGGATTCTTGAAAAACTCTGTTGCATCTATGGATTCTTGAACCACCTCTATTGCTCTGTTTGTTTCTGCAGTACTTAGGCCACTAGACACACTTCTTGAATGAAGCTAGTATTTTTAGCTTCTATTTTTCACGGTGGAATGAATGGTTTGGAAATGTGTGTAGGACCTCCTAGATGCCAAACCAAACACCTATTATATCATTTTATTTAAGCTACTTAAATTTATCGAAAATATGAGTTAAAGTTGTAGAACTACTGACAATTCATTGCTTTTGGATATAACTACCGAATTGAATTCAATAGTTATATATATCCAAATACAATAATTCTTAAAAAATAGCATCAGTTAAAGGAGGGAACTCTGAACTGGTGCGTACACCCCGCTTGGTAATGATTAATGAACAATAAAGGGCAGTTCCACCAAGTGGGGTTTGAGGAAAATAGATGTGTGCAGTTTTATAATTACAAGTGAAGAAGCTGTTTCTATGATTTGAACCCACTCCTCTACGTCTCAAGGAAATACTTTACCATTGCACAAATAAGAAATTTTTTATATGTGAAATACAATAATGGAGATGATGGATTTGATTTTCATTCAATGTAGACAGAAAGAGAATGTCATAAGTTAATGTGGTTAAATGGGAAAGCATAACATGGAAAATGTGCAAGTTTCCCAACAAAATTCCAAGTCTAAACAGTAAAATACTCAGACAGTTAATTGCGTAATACTAATAAATTCTTGTCTGTATAAATATTGTCATTTATGACATTGGTTAGTGTAGTTAAATGATACAGCATGGCATAGAAAATGTGTAAATTTACAACAAAGTTGCAAATCTAAACAAACAGTGCTTTAAAGGAAATTAATAAAATACTCACATGGTTAACTGTATTTACATTCTCGCGCGCGCGGTCTTGCCAAATTGCATGGTAACAATGGTTAGCTATGAAGCACGGCTGCTCCAAAATTAAAGTCATACACTTACTGAGTATATACCCGCACCAGTACATGTTAGATACCTGTGGTACGTACCAAAATAGTTTTTTTAATGGGTACTTCATTTTGGTACGCCGTAGATTTGGGATACTTTTTGGGTACGTACAAGCTTGTACCCCTTTATAGCTTACTAATCAAAGGACACCTGAATATGCTAAATGAACTTTGATTTTATCTGTGCTTTCATTTTTTTTTTTAAATACTGAGTAAATATATATTTTGGATTGTTGTCAGATACAAGGCATTGCGTCGTCTGTAAAGAAGGCCCTCGTTGCTGTCGCTGGGCGGCTTCAAGATTGTCCTCCACTTGACAGAACAAAGATGATGGGAACCAGACCTCATGAAGCATTTCAGTATGAAACTTCTGCTGTTCCACATGAGGGTTTAACTGATCTGAATATGGATTTCCGTCTGCAGAGGAGCTCTGCAATACCCACTTCATCCATCAGGTCTAATGGTGTCCCCTCTAAAAGTCATCTGTTGTCAGTTGAAGATAACAGAGTCTCATCTCTGGATCCGGAAGCACTTAAGCATGAAGTTACCTTTAGAATTCTTTGTTCCGGTGATAGGATTGGTGCTGTACTTGGGAAAGGTGGCAGTGTTGTAAAAGCTCTTCAGAACGAAACAGGGGCTACTATTAGTGTTGGTCCTCCAATATTTGAGTGCGAGGATCGGCTAATTACTATTACTGCTTTAGAGGTTTGTCAGATTTAATAGTTTTTTTATACTTTTATTTCCTGTCTTGTATTCTTTTATGCGTATCGTTATGTGTGCTTGTTAATTTTCTTTTTGCTGGTGGCTTCTTTTTTTTGGCAGAATCCCGAATCAAGAGTTTCTCCAGCGCAGGAGGCTGTTGTGCTTGTTTTCTGCAGGTCTATTGAGTGTTGTATTGAGAAGGTGCTGGACTGGCGATCAAACAAGGAGTCATCTGTCACTGCACAGCTGGTAGTCCCATCCAACCAAGTAGGTGTTTTGTTAGGGAAAGGTGGAGCAATAGTCTCGGAAATGCGGAAGGCCACATGGACTAGCATCCGAATAACTCGGAATGGTGAAGTTCCAAAGTGTGCATCATTTAATGATCAAGTGGTACAGGTGTGCAGATGTTTCTTTATTTAGATTTACATTCAAAAGATGCTGAAAAATGATTTTATATTTTATTTTCTCAACATGTCATTTTGTGTATTCTGTTAAGTCAAATACGAAATTTATTACCCTTAAAATAAGAAATCTTTCATGATTCATTATGTTAATTTAATGATGCCTGACACACCTATTTTCTTTGCCACAAAAAAAACCCAATCTTTTTATCATGTGACATTTGCATCATGTTAAGATATATATTGTGCAAAAAAATTGTTATTCTCAAGTATATGAGTGCAGTCCCATTCTTCTTTTTTTTTTTTGAAAAGGAATCCCATTCTTCTTACTTGTCGGTTTCTTGATTTTTGCTCTTTCAACTCAGATTTGGGGGGAAGAGTTTTCCTAGAGATTAAAAGTGAAAGGTTCTCTCCGGGCTAATGCCTAGTGAATGAAATTACTTCTCTCAGATAGAGATTGTTCATACTTCATATGATATGTTTGAGCTCGTGTTTGTTTTCTAGACTAGTTAGACTTAGCTTGAGGCCTTACACACAAGTTTGAAGCCATCTCTGGCTGATAAATATATGTAATAATGGTTATTGCGGGAGGAATGGTTGTTATAGAAAGTCTAGCTTGATCTAAAATTTGTTTCAGTTATTATTTTTTAAGTTATTTGACAAGGTTTCTGTTTGGTATATTAATATCTATTTCTTCAGAGGTGGAAATATGTTTGCATAACTGCTTCGATATAATTGTGTATCCTGTTCAACATTAAAAGTTAGGTTCTTGATGTGTCTCATAGTTGCTATGATAGTTATGACGTTATGCTCAACCCAAATAGAAACATGGCCGGGTGTGATCATCTGCTGGCTAGTTTATTTTTCCAGCGTTATGGGTTTTAGTTACTTCCTCCGTTTGCATCATTTTGTAAATTGTATTTTATCTCTTTCTTATGCTTGACTTGTTTGCAAGTAATAAACAGCTAGGGTGTGTCTATACATGTTATTCACTTATCCCTCAAAACAAACATCTTCCTTTTGTAAGCTTTATTCGAAATATAAATTATTTTCTCTTTTATGAAGGGAAAGAGTAATATTTTATAAGTTGAAACTTTTTTTTTTTTTTTGGTATCTTATTATATACTTGTGAGGGGTAACCTTGGCGCAACTGGTAAAGTTGTTATGTGACCGAAAGGTCACGGGTTCAAGTCCTGGAAACAGCCTCTTGTGTAAAAAAACAGGGTAAGGCTGCGTACAATACACCAAAGGCTGCGTACAATACACCAAATGGTGGGACCCCTTCCCGGACCCTGCATATGCGGGAGCTTTAGTGCACCGGGTTGCCCTTATCTTATTATATACTTGTACCCTTATAATCACCTTCATATTAGTCAAAATGATATTGATGGTCTTCCTGATGCATACATATATCAGTTATTGCAACTGATGTGTTGGAGCTGCTCGATTTTTCTTCATGCATATGCATGATCTGGAAATCTGATCTTCGCACTTTCCAAAGATGATCTGCATGATTTCCTAGGTGAAATATGTAGTGGTTGTAAAATATGCGATGATATTCAACCTATGTTTTTTATTGTATCTAAGCATTTACTTTCACCTATATGCAGTATTCAAAACGTGCATGTGTCACTATACTTTGTTTACCAAGTCATCAAAATCTTGCAGTGGCTTCAGACATTTATTAATTATTGTATCTTCATTCACTTTTCCCTCAGATATCAGGTGAACTTCCAAATGTTCGAGATGCATTATATAATGCTACTAGAAGACTGCGAGATCACATTTTTCTCATAGCACAAAACAGTGGTGGAACTGGTTCCCATAGGAGACCGAGGGACTCCATTCCTCTTGGTCTTGGAGGCCAATCAGTTGTTGGCAGTAATCATGGTCCAAGCATTCATTCTTTATCTCAAAGCATGGATCATCTCACCCTTTCTCGAAATTCAGGCCGTTCTGCTTCATCAGGGGTATGGGCACCAAAGGTATGTCTCTTTCTCTCTATTGTCTGTCTTTCATTTGCAAGTTTTCCCTTGTTGTATGATTAAATTTGATGACAGGCGGTGGGTGGGACAAATTCCAGATACGCCGATGATGCTAGCAGGAGATTGACTCCTCGTCAAGCTGACTTGGAACTTGCCAGGTTGGTGATATGCAAAATACAAAAGACATGCTTTAATTAAATCAATTATTTAATTTAATGACGAACAAACCATAGGCCTTCTTAGTATTATAGGATCAAAGATCTGAATGACTAGGAAGTCATTTATGGTTTGGTACACAACCAATGTTGAGTTATGTGGCATGCAACACCTTTAACTTGGTCAGACTGTGTACTTGCATGACATTGCTTGTTTGTGTCATTGAGCTCGTACTGTCTTTTTTACTCTGTAGAATTTAGCTATCCCATGTAATTAGCTGTCTAGTGGCAAATCTTTGCGCTGGACTATCATTTTCTATTTTATAAAATTTTGACTTTTCTGGGATCACTGCTTGTTTGCTATTATTTGGAGGTTGGAACCCTGGCATCGAGGGAAGTCATATGACTGAACTACTATGAAATGATTTCTTGTGCCAACAAGGGTTCGTTCTACTGTTGATTGGTCGTCCCATAACAATTGCATGACTTGGTATTGTATCCAAGAGTTCCCTATAGGTGATGTGTGATTCCACTATAATTCCTTGTTGAGGTTGATTGTTGGCCTCAACCTTCGGAATTATGGAATGAGGAGGACCACTCCTCACCCTAAAATCAAAAAGAAGGGAAACAAATGTTTCTGAATGAGTTGTTGAAATAGTTTGGAGAAGGACTAAGATGTCACAAACTTTCATGTTCTGATTATTAATCTTTTTTGGTCTGCAGTGGGAGTAACACTGTCATTGGTAATGCTGCCATTATAACTAGTACAACTGTGGAAATTATGCTTCCCAATGATATTATTGGGTCTGTATATGGGGAAAATGGTAGCAATCTGGATCAATTGAGACAGGTACATAATCTTAATCTTCTATAAATTTATACACGCAAACTTACAGTTTGTTTGCTGGCTTACAAGCTCCTCGTGTTAATTATTGTGAACTTGCTTAAGTGAACACTAATAAACACTGATATGATTTCAAAATTGGATATTTGTTCAAAAGTTTGTTCCCAGATAAAAAGTAGAAACTATGCATTGATACTGAAAATACTAAATTTTTTGGCTGCATCATATTATCTCGTGCTTGCATATTTTTGTCTGGATATGTGGCATTGTTCATATGAGCAATGGACTTGTTACAAAGATATTGTGGAGGGCAGCTTATAACCCGTCTTTTTAACTAGTTGTGTTCTTATTATCAGATATCAGGTGCCAAGGTTGTTTTTCATGAACCTCGTCCTGGAACAAGTGACAGAGCTAAAATTGTCTTATCGGGCACACCGGATGAAACTCAAGCAGCTCAGAGCCTTCTCCAAGCATATATTCTCAATGGATCATCATGATAATATCCCCTCACTGATGTCCCATTATTTTGAACAGTTTTGAATTTTGTCAACATAGTTTTTCCATTTTTTGCGATATATTTTTTGACACCACCGGAAAGCATGTACAGCCCTTCAATTTTACTCCGCCAATACACTTTTGCTAAATCAATTTAGCGTAGGCTGTTTACTGAACGGCAGTATACTGACTCAACTCCGGTCTCTTGAATCACTTTAGGCTATACTTCAACACCTTGTGTTCAACAGTTCTTTTAGAAATATTACCCTGTTAAGGATGCTATATCTTGATTCAACTACTGAATGTGATTCTATTTCATGATTTTAGACGTCTCAATTTTTAATATTTCACATTTTTTTTGTCCGTCTTGTGCATATGTTGAACACTAAGAATAGTTACGTAACAATTTGCATATGATAATCAAGCCAAATCTGTTTTAGTAAATGCATATTAACATCAGATGAAAAATAAGTTGATGCTTAAATTTCAATGGTTCTGTGGCCACTTCGTAAATAATAGGATAAGATAAACATAAAGGTAATTATAATATAAAAGTTTCATAAAAAAACTACCACTCAAATATGTTGATTTTGCATTTGATTCACAAACTAAATGGTAATGAGTTTACGAAGAGATGCATATCTTAGTCCTCTCCACGTGCATATATTACAACACACAAAATAGTAATCACACCAGCTATAAAAACAGGTTAGTGATACAAGCAGCAAAGGATGCTCAATGACCCTTCACAGCCGAATCAGTTAGCAGCAGCAGGAGCAGGATTAAGAGTGATTTCCACATTATCATGGACTCCTTGCAAAAGTAGTTCGCCGTCGTATGCAACTACTTTACGCTTTTTAGCAGCTCTTAGTGTACCAACGAGTGCTTCAAATATATTTGCGCACCGATCATCGTGAAAGAGTTTTCCAAATGTGACCTTCACAATGCATTACATATTTTATTCAACTAATAAAGTTCTATGCATTGAGTCATAAGCAAACTAATTCACATATGCGCAGTAACAAGCAAACTGATTCACCATCACTTACTATATCTTCAGTTGATTCATGGATTTTCATACCATAGTACTATTTCAGCAAATTAATCAATATGCCACATAACAAACATTCATACTTTATGCCAACACATTTAATTACAATTATGCAAATGTGTTACTGTATAGCAGAAATTAAATTCCCTTTTGTGTCAGGGAAAGTCTTGGGAGAAGAGATAGTTTATGAGATAACAATTTTCTGCCTTTTCATTACTTTCATTTCAGCATATATGCCTTGAGGTTATACAATTATTCCTAGGATTGCAGGATCTTAAGACACTTGTCCACATCCAAGCACAAAAGATAAACAACAAAAATACTAAATAAATTTATTCTTGTCCTTATCAGGACCCTAACGGTCAAGAACTACTAGCAGGAGGCAGCACATGCTTTTTGTCCATATCCTGGATGATTCTAGAGGCAGTGATCAATCCCTAAAGCGGCTAGGTTTCCTAGTTTCTCTCTTGGGTCTCTCTTTTGGGCTTTGACCCGAGTTGTTGTTTGCTTCTGTTGGGTCTTTTCCTTCATTTTCCATTATTTGCTTTGTAACATTACCATACCCATTGAGACAAATCTTGTCCTCAAGATTAAAGTCTGGAAACTTGGATTGGATCATTGATATGTTCTCCCAGGTTGCTTCAGAAGATGGGAATCCCTCCCATTGGATTAAAACCTCAGTAAGG
>Ga0315913_1000879_pt1 | contig 30055 bp, 28 predicted proteins | sample MpolsnodulesMG_FD_207736 | JGI IMG/M metagenome (GOLD analysis project Ga0315913, IMG submission 207736) | Medicago polymorpha root nodule microbial communities from Los Angeles, California, United States - small nodules | ecosystem: Host-associated > Plants > Roots > Nodule | place: USA...
TCCCGTTTTGGAAGACTGGTCTCCCCATTACGCGGGGCTCAGCCTTTACTTCGCCCAACGCCGCCACATGCCAGCCAAACTGCGCGTTCTCATCGAGCTGATCCGCCAGAGCGCGACTAGGTACAACTGGTAGAACGGTGCCTGTCTTGAAGCTTAGAGTCCGAGGTCTAGGTTCGAAACGTAACCTGCATGCTTGCCGGCGCTCCCATATCTTCGCCAAAGCCTCGCCTGTTTGGAACCGGTGGGTCACAAGATTTCGAGTTTGCGTCGGCAGGCTACAGCGATATGCTTGACGGCGTATATCTGGGAGGAACGTCATGATGCGCAGGCTTGCTTTGGTCCTGACCGCCTTGTTTTTGTCGCCGCTCGCGGCGGGCGCCCAAGAACCCACCATGAGCTTCTTCGTCACCAGTGCCAACCCGGGAAAGGGCGGTGATCTGGGAGGGCTCACTGGGGCTGACGCCTATTGCAATACTCTGGCAACGGCGTCCGGCTCCACGGGCAAAACCTGGAGAGCGTATCTTTCCACCGATAGCGAGAACGCCAAAGACCGGATTGGCGCCGGCCCCTGGCACAACGCCAAGGGTGAAAAGATCGCCGACGATGTCGCCTCGCTTCACAGTGATGGCAATAACATAACGAAGCAAACCGCTCTCAACGAGAAAGGTGAAATCATTTCCGGCCGCGGCGACAATCCTAATCGGCACGACATACTGACCGGCTCTAAGGTCGATGGAAGTGCTGCGCCGGAAACATGCGGAAACTGGACCATGGGAGGTGCGGAGGGTGCTGCTATGGTGGGCCACAGCGATCGCACCGGATTGGACGATTCCGCCGCAGCCAAATCCTGGAACTCTTCGCATTCGACGCGAGGCGGCTGCTCAATCGAGGCGTTCAAGACTACAGGCGGAGACGGTCTCTTCTACTGCTTCGCAGCCGATTGAGTGGCCTCCGTGACGCTCTCGGGTTGATGTCGCGGAGGCTAAATGCCGAGCCACGGTCGACACTATCTTAACGGTGATCCGGCGAAGGTGACCGGCGGCAAGAGAAAGCAGTAAGCTGGCCATGCTACAACGGGCCTGGCGTCTCCTGCCGTCGAATGCCGGAAGGTCCAGCCAAGATGCTAACGATGGTCTCACACGAAGAAGCCGACGCTGGCCGAGCGGGTCGAAGCGGCCGCCGGTACAAAAAGACGCTCTGGGCAGAGGGCCTGACTGGATACCTGCCGCAGAACTTGAGCGTTGTACGAAATGCGAATGCCGCAAGACAATGGTGAAAGAACGATCAATCGTCCAGCAAGAGCGTGCGCAGTGGATCGCCTCCGTCGATGAACAGTTGTCCTTCCGGCGTCAACGCCGCCGCAACACGGCGTTTCGCCCGTCGCCCCGCTTCGGGGTGGCGTCCGTCCAGAGCACCGACGCGCACGGCGACTGCGATATCGTACGGCATCTCACCCGCTCCCAGCTCGAATTCCTCAGCGGTAACCTGGCGCAAGCTCAGCCTTCCGGATTCAATCTCCGCCTGCGATGCGGATCGTGCCTGCTCGATCACTTTGGCGGATCGGTCAATGGCGAGAACGTGCCCGCCGCCAATCCGCCCCGCGATCTCACGGGCCATTGCACCAGGCCCGCAGCCGATCTCCAGCACGCGCATGCCCGGCCGCAGCGGCAGCGCATCCACGATGGCGAGAAGCCGCTTCGACAGGTCCTTGGCCATTCAAATCTCCTTCGCCCGGCTTGCCGGACATTGAATCCGCGCGCGTGCGGCTCACAGATGGTAACGCATGACCAGCGCGGTGGTAACGGTCGCGATGCCGGGAACGGAAGCGACTTGCGGCGCATATCCTCGACACTCTCGATTGAATCGGCATCGATGCTGACGAGCAGATCGATTTCGGCAGCCAGGGAATCGATCCGCATGACGAATAGGATTGCTTTCACCCGCAGCGCGAATTGGTTGCACGTTTTGCCGCTCTCGGAGCGGGCACGAAGAGGTGCGGATTGGGCGATGGCGCGGGGAGACCCCTGGACGAACGTATAGCCGGCCAGCGCCCCGCTTCCTTCCTGACGAGCCAACCGGTGCTGGGTGGCGTTGCGCGGCAACCTGATGTGCCGCGCCAGCGAGCCGATCGGGGCGCCGGCGTTCCTGCGCAACAGCGATATCAGCTCTAGATCTTTCTCGTCCAAGTCTTAGCTCTGGCGATTTGCATGCGAATTCGGCGAATTGCTGGCGGAAGCCCCGCGGCATCATAGGTCAAAATGGCTTCCTCAAGAAGACGAGTGAAGCGATGACATAGACAAAAGCACCAATCACCGCAGAGGACACGATTCAGGCATGGGCGGCCGCTATCACCGCACGCGACGTTAAAGCCGTCATGACCTGTTGCGCGGACCCGTTGCTCGTCTTCGACGTGGTAAGGCCCAGGCAGCGTGAGGGTCACATGATTTGTCGCCGGGCGCGGGAGGAGGCTTTACCGTAGCTGGCGGAACCGGAAAATACCTACAGCTTGTTTGTTACCGGCCGGGGCCCTGAATCCGTTCAATATAACGGTGCGCGGAGCGCGCAACCATATCATGACCGCCTTGTCGAACATTCTGGTGGGAAAAAGCCCCATAGATCCTTTCAAAACGCCACGGCGCCAACCGATCGGCGACACTCCTTACTTCCGCGGCGCTTAGCGGCAGCATGTTTGGATAACTCCACATGAACGACACATGATCGGCTCCGGGAGTGACCTGGACGATATCTCCGGCGAGCAGAACACCGTGCCCATCCTCACCCGTCCAATGAAGCACTGTGCCGCCGCCGAAATGACCGCCGCCATGAACAAGCGTGACAGAGGAGGAGAGGACGAGAGCATCCTCTTCCCATAAGCGGATGTGATCGGAAGGGCGGCAGATCCAATCCTTGTCCGCAGCGTGAAGATAGATCGGTGCGTCGAACGCGACGGCCCAGTCCTGCATCGTCGTGTAGTAGTGAGGGTGTGAGATGGCGATAGCGGTCAAGCCCCCAAGCGCATGGATGATTGCGTTCGTTGCTTCGTCAAGGAGAGCTATGCAATCCCAGAGCACGTTCCCGGCCGGCGTACGCAGAAGCAGGGCACGCTCGTTGATGGCGAAGGAGGGAACAGTCTGGATTGCGATTAGGTCCGGCTCAAGTTGGAGCCACGTGTTGCGGTGATCCAGAGCAAGATCCTCCATCGTGGTCCAAGCCTGCCCCGAGGCTGGCACATATTGTCGTTCGTCAGCGCAGATCCGGCATGTTTTTGGCAAGTGCTCTCCTTCATCGAAAGAGGTGCCGCAGGCGGAGCAAAGAAAAATCGTCACGAGAATCTCCTTAATGTCCTGACCGAATTCCCTCAAAAAGGTAGAAAAACGATGTTTGCGGTGGAAAGGGAGTCATTGCTTGCGTATAGCAGCTGTCGCACTGCATGCGTTGATCTTCGGCTATTCAGGACGACGACCGGCGGTTGAGACTTCCCCAATGCTTGTCAGTGATGCCGCCTTCAGGCCACCCGTCGAACTCCGGTTTGAAATTTTCTATCTTGAGTTCGACGCTGACGAAACAACGCAGTCGTAAATGATGGGACATAAGATCGAGATAGTAGTCCTGGCCGCCGACGCGAGGTAGTGCTGGCTGGCAACGAAGGTGAAGGTTTGCGACCTGGCGCGCCAAGATCTGCCGGCCGATGCTCTAGTAGAGCAAGATGAGTTCTCGATTGGCAGTGACAGCCGCCTTCAGGCGAGCCGTCCGGATCTTGTCTTAAGCTCGGGAAGAACGATTGGGCGTAGTTTCACGAGTGGATCTTTATCAGGGTGAGCCGTCACTCGATTGCGTGCGCCACTGATCAGCTGGTATCGCGTGGAGCATGGGTCGTTTAGCTGGCCGCTTCGGAAGGAGCGACCCGCGCCAGAAGCAGACGTGCGCCGGGCTCTCGTTCCGGCGCAGACCTTTCGTTCCACGACTGCGTGTCGTTTACCGCCGAGAGAAAGCCGGGCAGGCAGGTGCCTGCGCCGGTACGACGGGATCAAGGTCCTCGATAACCTCGCCGTCCGTGCGAACGCTTCGCGCTGCGATTGCCTTCCTTGTCTCGCTCTTGGACGGCGACAGCCCCGCGACGCTGCAGGCCTCACTGCGGCGGCGGAGCGGATGTGAGGCCGGCACAAGACATTCCGGTCAGTAATGGTAGATGCCTGCAACGGGTCGAGAGAACCGTTCTTCAAGGGCACGCGTTATCGCGAGGATGTTCGCGTTTCGTGCTAGAAGCATCGCGTAACATATCGCCTGGAAGGAATTGGCACTGGGCTGTGTCGGCCAAAAAACTGGCTCACGTGCGTGGCGGCATCGTACTTGGTTCCTGATCTGCACAGGGTCGGCTATATTCTCGGTATGGTGGAACCGCTATATACTTTCGGCGACTTCGTGCTGGATCCCCGCAGCGGGCTACTGCGGCGGAAGGGAGAGTCGGTGGAAATCGGCTCCCGCGGTCTCGCGCTTCTTCAAGCATTGCTGGAAGCCAGGGGCGGGATCGTATCCAAGGCCGAACTGATCGAACGAGGTTGGCCGAACACGATTGTCGAGGACAGCAACCTTACCGTACAGATCGCAAGTTTGCGAAAGGCGCTTGGACCGTCTCCCGACGGGCGTGAGTGGATCACGACAATACCTCGGGCTGGCTATCGCCTAGTCACGGCTTATGCGGGAGCTTCCAGTCTGACGTCAACCAGGCCCGCACTGGCGGTTCTGCCATTTATCAATCTTGATGGCGGTTCTGACCAGGGTTATTTCGCGGACGGCGTTGTCAATGAGATCATCACCGCGCTCAGCCGCTTCAGAAGCTTCGCCGTGGTCGCGCGCAACGCATCCTTTTTCAACAATTTGCGATTTCCTGACGTACGATTGGTCGCCAAGGAACTCGGTGTCGGCTATATGCTCCAAGGCAACATAAGGCGTCCGGGCAGCCGATTGAGAATCTCGGTACAGCTCGTTGACGGCAGTGGCACACATCTCTGGGCGCATAGCTTCGATGAGGAACTTGATGATGTGTCCGTTTTCCAGGACCGAATAGCCGAGAGCGTCGTGTCACTGGTTGAGCCGCATATTCAAGCGGCCGAGATCGAACGCTCACGTCGAGACCGGCCGGGGAGCACTGCCTCTTACGATATCTATCTGCAAGCGCTGGCAAAAATCTCAACGGAGTCCGAACTGGACAATGCGGAGGCTTACGCCCTCCTCATGAGAGGCATTGAGGCCGAGCCCGACAATGCTCTTCTGCTCGCCCATGCCGCGTGGGCGCTCGAGCATCGGCACACGATGGGTTGGCCATCGCTTGGTGAGGACGATGTGGGAGAGTGTGTGGCGCTGGCGCGGCGCGGGCTCGAACATGCTGCGGGAGATGCGATGGTGATGGCGCATTGCGGCGTCGCCCTGCTGCAAACCGCAAAGGACTACGATTGGGCCTTGGCGGTCCTGCAATCTGCGGCGGAGGCTAATCCAAACAACCTGATGGTCGTAGTCCGGGCCGGCCTTGCGCACCTGCATTGCGGGAGCCTTGACGAGGCCCTGACCCACTTTCAAAGGGCAAGCCGGTTGAGCCCGGGGGACCGCGGCGCTCACTTCTCGCTCTGCGGTATTGCAGACGTGCACTTGATCCACGGCAACTATGCCGAGGCGATTACCTGGGCCGCTCGCGCGCTCGCGAGCAATCCGAATTTCGATCCGAACCTCTGGGTGCTGATCGCAGCGAATGCCCATCTTGGCCGAATGGAAGAGGCGGATCGGTATCTGCGTGAGCTAAGGCGACGTGTTCCGGAGGTCACAATCGCCCGCATCAAGGCCGGACAACCTCGCAAGGACCCGACGAGGACCGCCGCCTTGCTCGAAGGGTTACGCAAGGTCGGCCTGAAGGAAGGCTGATCCCCGGGCCATTCCGGCGGCATCACCAGAGTGGTCGGCTAACTATCCGGTTTGGAGCTGGACGAAACATAGAGAAACGCTACTGTCACCGGCGATTTCGGAACTTTTAGGAAAGCGATTCAAGACAGGAAGAGACCTGTTGAACGAGCCTGTTGCTACAGCGCATATGCGATGGAGGTCAGGCCAGATGGTTACAGCATTGACGGTTCTTTCCCTGGATCAGGGCAACATTCATAGATCTGCGGTTTACCATCGCGAGCGGCTCGTTGAACAACAGCAAGAGGCCAGCGGCGAGTGTGCGATGGGCCGAAGGGGATGCCAGACTAACGCTTCCATCTTCTTGGGATTCATCAAAGCACTTCTCGTTTTTCGATCTTCACCGAGTGAACCCGCGACGGGGACGGTCGAAGGCGGCGGGACATTGATGTGATATGCGCGATGCATCACGCCCGACTTCCACCACTCGGGCGTGATGCATCGCGACGGCCGGCTGTTCCCAGGACAGCATGCAATGAAGCCGATCAGCACGCGGCAGCTCTATCGCATCGTCGCCAGGGCGGTCCAGGCCGCCGACAAGCGCATCGGCCGCTCACGCTAGGCCACAGCTTCGCCACCCACCTATTGGAAGTCGGCACCGACATCCGGATCATTCGGGTCCTGCTCGGGCACGCCAAGCTGAACAACACCGCCTTCTACACCAAGGCCGCGATCCGCACGGTGCGAACGGTGACGAGCCCTCTCGACAAACTCGGCCTGTTCAAGCCGGGAGAGATATCGCCCATTGGTTGGAGCTCGCCGACATCTTCCGACTAACCGGGTCTGCCTACCGATCGGACCATGCAGGTCATCTGAGCCTGCAGCAACTCAAGGTCGGCAATTGAGCAGTGTCGCACCGCAGCCCTCAGTGGCCAAGTCGAGGCTTGCGAGGATTGCGGCCTGTGGCGCCGACCGTCAGCAGGTGACGAGGCTCGCAACCGACGAGTTCATCCACCGCTTCCTCATCAATGTTCTGCCGCGTGCCTTCCACCGCATTCGGCACTGAGGCCTGCTCGCCGGCTCCGCCCGCAAGGCCAGCCCCGCGCTCGCTCGCGAACTGCTCAACGTCGCCGCGCCACCTGATGACGATACCCCGGATGAACCCGACGGCTCCGGCCGCAATGCCCATGCTGCGGCGGCGCATGATGATCATCGAGATGTTCGAACGGTGGAGGCAGCTGCGTGGATCGCCAACAAAACCCTGCCGAACCGGGAGACTGTCTCATGACCCGGCACGGTATGATTCGGCCTTCAGTCACAGGCGTTCAACCTCCGGCGAGTGGCCCACACGCGTCCACGCCCATGCTCGAACGTAAAAGGTGCGGGTCCAACCGCGCGACGAACCAGCAACACCGCGCGAGGGGAAAACAAAGTCACATAGCCGGATCCATCCCGGCGCTTCTTGAAGACGGTCGCGCCATCGACAAGACAGGCGGAAATCCGAAACCCGATAGCTATCTTGCCGTCTGCGGGTTCCTTGCTTGGTCGCTTTCGTACGCCTGCCGGCGCCCGAACGCTTCAAGGAAGGGGACTGTCGTCTATAGCCGCATTGCCCGGATAACTGACGTCTTGCAACGACCTGATTGACGGCGTTCGCGCTCGACGTGCCGCACTGCCCTCGACTTCCATAGCGGGCATGCGGACGGAAGAAGCCGCGCAACGCCGCCAAAGCAGAGGTCGCCCGATGCGGTCTTTCACATGTTCGGGCGTGCGCGCTCAAAGGCTGAAGAGTAGATTGATCCGGAACAATGCGTTCCGTTCTACTTCGACTAAACGTTCAGCAATCATCTTCCGTTTGCATTTGCCGGCAGGGAGAACGCCAGCCAAAGGAGAACACCATGGAAAACTGGACCGCAAATCTGATGACGCGAACCGGCGTCAAGATACACGTCAGGCCCGTTCGGACTGCAGATAAGCCGATTCTTGCCGAATTCTTTACCCATGTCACCAAAGAGGACCTGAGTTTCCGATATCTTGCTGGCCTGAACGAGGTTGGCAAGGAGCGTATCGCGGCCCTCACCGACGTCGATCACGTCCGGACGGAGAATTACTTGGCTTTCGGCGAAAGCGGCGATCTGCTGATCGCCACTGCCATGCTAGCCTGTGATCCCGCGTTCGAGCGTGGCGAGGTGGCGATCAGCATTCGGTCGGACTACAAGAATCGCGGCGTTGGCTGGGAGCTCCTGGGTTTTCTCTCGAAGGTCGCCCAGGCGAAGGGCGTCAAGGTGCTCGAGTCCATCGAACGGCGCGAGAACCGTCCGGCGATTGAAGTCGAGCAGCAGATGGGATTTACCACCGTGACCGATCCCGACGACCCCACGATCCTCCTCGTCCGGAAGGAACTCAGAAACGCGTGAGACGCCGCCGCGCTTGAGCAATTTGTTCGGCCGGAGCATCGCCGTTACGTAGAGGTGCTGGCACGTCCAATCTGGACCACGATTGCGCGAATGACTGCGGCAAATTCGACGCTACCACGGAGGCTGGAGCCTCTTCCGCTTCCAGACTAAGCGTTGGAACTTGAGTCCTGTCAGTGTTCTGTTGTCGCATTGCACAATGATCATCGACCGCGCTCTGGCCTCGGCTGGCTGACGCCTCCAAAGCTCGCCCAGACCGCCAACCCGCGACGTGTTGCGGTGTTGCGCAGCAGAAATGGCTGCGCACTGCAACCCGCCGCTGCCGCCGCAGAAGTATTTAGCCGCCAGGCGCTTGAGCGTTTTCCGTTCGACGCTTTAGACAAACTTCTCGACCGTGGCGACGCAGTGGCCGCAGGTCATGTCTTCGACGTTGAAGTGATACATTGAGAGTTTCCTCTCACTTGAGCGAATGTGGGGATTCCAACGATGGCTAGGCCATGGGTGTGCTCTACAATTTTGGCTGTGCACCCCTTGATGAGTGTGGCGAGACGAGAAAAGCCGAGGCAAAGATTGGCGCAATGCGGCTGAGAGCCGGTAGCTCTATGCCCAGAAGCGGCCGTTAGACAGGTCCACAGCCTGTCGCGGCTCCCTGCTCGAAAAGCGGCAGGGCGGCTTTGCGGTGAACTTGACGGAGCTGAGATCGAACACTCCAGCGTCCATTTCCAGCCACAAACTGGACAGTATCATTCGGTGCAATTCGTGCATTGACGGCGAGAAATCACTTGTAGACAGTGAACGAGGCGCGCGTCGGTTGCTCGTGGTTCCTGGCGAATTTTGAATTGCCGCACCGCCTTGGCGAAGGCGCGGCTTGGAAGTAATCGGGGCCTGCGACGCACGCGCTTATTCAGTCTTCGCGCCCATGTCGCCACGCCTGCTAGCGGATTTGCGATCGAGGCTGCAGGAATTGTGCAGAAACTGGGAACGGAGCAAATGACCACAAGCATTTTGGAAGCAAGTGGCGGCGTGAAGCAAGTCATCTGCATCACTTGGGGCACAAAATATGGAGCCCCGTTTATGGTTGCGCGCAACATCACGCCGCCTTTTACCTTCACCTGTTTTACCGACAATCGCGCAGACGTCTCTGAGTGGCGTCACCGATCAGCAGATTCGCAAGGCCGCAAAGGGCGAGCGGACGGAAGCAATCTCGCGTCACGGTAATATAGATTTGTTTGCCGCTGTGGGCCAACCTGGTCCTGCGTCCGGTGCTCACGGTACAGTCGTCGCCCGAACGACGCCTCTCGCAGTGACAGGCTGGGATCAAACCAACTGAGGACGCGAGGTAAAGCCCTGACCGTCTCCGGTCAGGGCTTTCTAATCAACCTTTCGTCCTGCAGTATGAAGCAAGGACACGGAAATAAGGTCCGCCGCAAAGCCTATTACAAGCACTGGCTATGCTAGAGGCTGTGTCGATGCAGGGTGAATGTTATACGAAGGTATTAGCTTTTCCAGTAACACTTTAGGGTTTTTTGTATTCCAATTTTACTGCCCATCGCACATTGGCGGAGTGCCTTCTCCCCAGGCCGCGATGCTACGCGATCCCGAGACCGCCCATGTGAGTTCGCCGGTGGTCGCAGCTGCCCTCTGCATGTTTCCGGCGTTGCGCTGAAATAAATGAGTATGGCTTACACGACGCGCTTCCTCAGTGAGCTGCCTTCGCTACGGCGGGCTGCGCGATCGTGCGGATCACCTCGGCGAGGAGCCGGCCGCGCCGCCCCCGCTCAGGCCTGTCGAGATGACGTAGTGCGTCGCCTCGGGGACCGTGACTGTGCGTACGCTTGCAGTCTCACTTAAATCCTGCGCCAGCGTAGTCACGGCAGGCCGGCTTCGTGCCCCGCGTGCGCCCAGGAAGCGCGGCAGATGCACACGATCTTGAGCTTGCTGCCGGCATGGGCGTGGCCTTCGCGCCCGAAGGGCGCGTTCGATGCGGGTGGACGGTGTGGGATGGTGCCCCTGACGGGAATGCCGGACGACCTCACCGCGGATCTCGCAATCGTATGGAAGCCACGCGGCGCTCGCCGGGCGCTGGTCGCGTTCCTGCAGACGGTCAGATCCCTGCGGCGGAGCTAGCCTCGCGTTGTCCCGGCAAATTCCGCGAGGAACGGCCGAGGTGGGCGCTCTTAAAAACCCCATAGTGCAGCGGCAAAGCTCCGACTGCGGACAGAAGCAAGCACTCGGCGAAGGATTAAGCTCACAAGGTATTGGCGCAAAGCCCGTTTGACAATCGAAGCGCCCGCGTTGAGTGGCATCACGCGGGCGCGGGAGAGTGCCGGGAAGGCGCCACTGGGAAGGTCGGTCCGTCTGGCGGTTGAATGATTCTACTCGACCTTGAACTCGGACGTCTCGCCCGAAAATGTGCAGGTCGCAGTCCGATCCATCGCGAAGATTTCGTCTTTGGGCGTTGCGGTAATATGGTACTTGTCGCCCTTCTTCGGGCGCTTCTTGGAATCGAACTTGCCGCAGGCGAATACCGTCTCGCTGCCGCTTCCGGTTCCATTTTCAAGCAAATGATCTTCTCCGCCAGCGTGTTTAACAGAGACTTGCTCCCAATCAGACATGGTTCCTACCTCCATCTGGTGTCGACTGTGATGTGAAATGTGGTAAAACTTCTCTGCGGATGACGCTCCGCAGGGAAGAATAGACTGGCGCGGCGAAAGCTATTTTCCGCCGCGCGCCTCCACCCAGGACTTGTCAGTCGGTGGCGGCAATGGGCCGGAGGGCTTGCCGGTCTGGCCCCAGGCGGACATCTTGGGGAAACTTGGGCCGATCAGTGCCTTATAAGATTCGACAAAGCTCAGACCGCCGGCGCCCGGAGTTGCCGAGAGGCAGGCATATACATATACGCCGCCGGAGTATCCCTCGGGCAAGATGGTCAGGTTTTTGTTGAGGTCACGTGCCGTCAGGTAGAAGTCGTCCCCCTTGCTGCCGATCACGGGCTGGCCTTCGTCACCGAATGCTGCGCCGTGCGCCACAATGAACAGATCCTCCGTCGGGCGAAGATCGGGGATGTCGCTGTCAAAAACTTTGTACCATTCGCCGAAGACATGGTGGTTGCCTTTGGCTGCGTCTCGAGCAATGTCTTCGACCATTCGATCGTCAGTGCAGGCTGCGATGATCATCGGAATCCTCCATCGAGTTGGTGTTAGTGGTCATTGGCATTCAGATCAGGTGAAGAAGCGCAGGTAGAAGGGTTCGTCGCTTGGCGGCCCAAAGGAGCCGAAGACCTTTGTGACGTTGGTCCGGGTTTGCTTGTTCGAAAGGTCCAGCGTCGTCGAAAGCAGGGTCGAAGCGATCCTGAAACTCCCCGAACTGGGGCCATCCGTTACATTCAGGCACGTCAGATATAAGTGAATCTGAGACGTGCGGGTTTGATCAAGGATGAGACAGTTGAATGCTGCCGGTTCCCCGAACTTGCTTAGATAGGAGCCGATGGGTTGCGCCAGGGCTGAAGTGTGACTTCCCCCGACGACATTGGCGCAAATTGAAGCAAGGGCGCCCGGCAAATCTCCGATGGGCATCGTACGGTCCAGCGTTTGCGATGTTGTCGCGCTTTCCACCTGGCTTGGAACCATCTGCACGGCATTCTGCCAAGTGCTAGGCTCCAGGTTGCGCGACCGGTCGTCCGACAGCTTCTGGATCAAGGCAGAGCAAATCCCCTCTGCTTCGAGGGGGTTGTTGGTTTGGGGGCCGACCACTAAGAATAGACCCGCAACTGTTTTCGCAAAAGGGTTCATATCGGTTCCTTCCGGGAGCGGCAGCGGGCACGCTGCACCCGCCGTGCGACAGAGCATCGGCAGAGGTCGCCGGTTTGCTCTATCGCCTGGGTTGAGCGGACGCGCTTTGCACCGAGCGCACCGTTTGTTTCTGGTGAGCTGCGTTTTTCGCGGTCGAGATCTGAAGCTCAGACCTGTGGTTTGATGTCGCTTTGAGGCGTGGAGCCGCCGTTGAAGAAGTTTTTGGCCTTCTTGAACTGCTCGGTGGAATTCTTGTTCACCAGCTCCTGGAAGTTTTTGTAGTCGGCGCCGCCTTTCCTGATGCGCCGCGTCTGGATGAGGTTTGTGACCTCCGTATAGTCCATGTCGATATTGACGTATTGCGTCGACGAGCAGGAGGACTTTAACTCGAGGAAGTACTCCTTGAACTCGATCTGCCGCAGGACGATTGCGCCGTAATCGTAATATCCGCCGGCCCCGTTATCGAGAAGGTAGCTCTGATAGGTGCAGGTCAGCGCTTTGTACTGCTGCGCCTTGCTGCTGGCACTGAAGGTCAGGTTGCCCATTTCGGTCAGGAAGGACTGGAAGTCCGTCAGCAAAGATGCCCCGTCGGTGACGATCGCTTTGGCAATCAACGACAGGAACGTGCCGGAGACCGATGTACCGGCAAACTTGTTCGAGTAGCTTTTCTGCTTCTGCCCTCCGATTGAGAGATCGGGAATGTTACCGACGACGTTCGTCCAGGTGTTTATGTCGAGTTTTTTCGAGTCGATATCGGGATAGTGCGTATGCATGTAGTCGTGGATGAGACCGCCCATCGCTAGAAGATTGTCCTGATTTTCGTTCATGATCCCGCCCCATTTCGGATCATCGGTTTTCTGGCCAATGAGGTGGAATTGGACTGTGCCCTGGTCGTTGGCAATTTGGTCGTCGCTTGGGGCCTCAGTATCGGTCTGGGCCAGCATCAGGGGTTTGGCATAAAAGAAGGTACGTGCTGCATCGTAGCTCTTGTTCGAATAGCTCTGTTCATGTTCCTGGACATTCACTGCGGATACGCTCGACATGCTTGCCTCCTACTGTGAGATTTGAACGTTGCTCCGAGAGACGTGGGCTTCCCCCTTAAAACTAATGGGTGCAATGATCCCCATCTATGCTCTCATTAGCTGTATAGCAGGTTGTTTCGGCCTGGACCTTTGTCTCAGACAGGCTTTTCTCTGCGGAATGCAATTTTGCGGTAACTGAGCGGCGGCAGGCCATGAATGGCCTTGAACGCCGTCGAAAAGTTGTTGCTGTTCTCATAACCCAGCGTTTCCGCGATTTTGGCGACGCTTTCCTCCCCACTGCGCAGGCGCTGGGCTGCCTCGGCCATCCGGAAATGGCGCAGCCAGGTGATGGGCCCGCAGCCGAAAGACGCTTCAAAGCGATTGACGAGCGTGGTCCTGTTGGTCCCAACCAACCGGGCCAGCTCGCTCAGCGCGGTCTGCTGATTGATGCGCTGCGCCAACAGATCGCACGACTTTTGCACGAGCGGATCAGCTGAGAAGAATAGCCCGGCAGACCGCCGCTCGATCTCAGCGACGCAACTGGCGAGCCGCCTGAGAACTTCCTGCTGGATCAGCGGCCACAGCAGGTAGTCCGAATATCCGCTGGCGAAAATCGCGTCACGGTGCAGGCTGCTTTCAGAAACGAGTGCCAGTTGCAGCAGTTCGGAAGAGAGTTCTGTGGGCTTGTGCTCGTCTCGCTGGCGCTGTCGGCAGTCGACGATAAGAATCTGTGCCGCGCGTCCCAATCGCAACCGTTGGTGATCGACAACTTCGACGTGCCGCAGGGAGCTTGCTAATCGCGACAGAGTGATAGCCACTTCTGAATCCGAGCCAAGATATGCAGCCAGGAAGGAAGCATGCACCTCGAATACACCCTGAGATTCTGGCCCACCGACGGCTTGCCTGAGGCCAATCCGGGGCTGGGAGGGTCGTGAGCTTAGTTTAGATCGACGGAGTTCAGCGCACGGATTGGCACATGTTTGCAATCAACGCGTCTTAATGGAAGAAAAAAACAACCTTTGGGTGAACAAACAAATACTCATGCTCCTTTCCGGATCGTGGATGGTAGGCGGACGTCGCACCAGTAACCGGTTCAGAGGGGCCGGGGGCCATGATTCAGGGAAGGGGGTACGGCGCAATGTTCGGCGTCGGTCCTCACCGGATGGGATACCTAGGACCGGAAAGTGCGGTCGTGCATGGGCGATGCAGTTGCGCTGGACGCGGAGGCTCTCGATACCCTCCGCGCCACGATCTATATCGGCCTTTGTCCGCTGGGGTGCGCCGAGCGGGGTTAGCAGTTCAGCGTAGAACCGCCGTTCGCCGAGCTTCCACTTCTCCCGAAATGGTGGGCGTAAGCCTGTATACCCGCAAGTGCCGCCTCAGAGATCTGAATTTCCCGCCGTCCAAGACAGATGATGAAGTCCCCTATAACAAATCTCTTGATCGGAGCTGTGGGGCGCTTTTGCAGCAGAATGAGCGGCTGTCAACTAAACTCCCGAGCGTAGCTCGATGGTGGGCTATTGTGCCAGACGGGACAATGGCAGGACTATGTTCACTGATAAGCCGGTCTTACGCCAGTCATAGCTGAGGATACCACCGAATTGGCGGGTCACAGTCGCGTCCACCAACGTGCTGCCGAAGCCCTTGGATACAGGGGGGGAGGTTATTTCTCCTCCCCCGTCTTCACTCCAAGTGATGCTCAGGTCGTCGCCATTGACTTGCCAGACAATATCCACCCGGCCATTGTCGCCGCGCAGCGCCCCGTATTTAGCCGCATTGGTTGTCAGTTCATGAAAGACCAGCGCGAGTCCGTTGACCGATTGCTCGCCGCAAAGAATTGCAGGGCCTTCAAGAGAGAACCGGCTCCTGCCGAAAATTGCCGCAGGCTTGTGCGGCTCGATGACGATGCTTATCAGGTCCGCAAGATTGGAGGCCGCCCCTTGGACGTCGCTAAACGATGGCTTCACCAAGGAATGCGCAGCGGCGAGCGCATGCAACCGGCCAGACAATAGCGAGACCAAATCATCCTTACTATTTGTGCTGCGGGCGCTGATGCGGACCATGCCGTCTACGATGGTGAAGAGATTTTTGAGCCGATGGCTCATCTCTCTGGTGAGCAATTCCTGCTGTTCAAGCGCCTGCAGGAGTTCCTGTTCGGATCGGGCCATCTTCAGTGCTACGCCGATGAAATCGGCAAGCTCCTGCAGAGTGGCTCCGTGACCGCAGTGGAAATACCCGATCCTGTCGGCGACGACCCAAAGGGTCCCGAGTGGTTCCGTCCGCCCAATATATAGCGGCACAAGCAAAACCTCTGGCAGCGACAAGCCCGATGGTATCCAGTCATAGACGCGTTCTGGATGGATCGCCAGCGTCGGTGCGCCGCGGTCGAGCGTGATACCACAGGGGGAGTAATCGCGGGGAGTAGTCGCCCCGTTGAACGGCGAGAGAATTCCCCTCAGATTATGCCAGCGGAACACCGGGAACGGTTCTGTCTGTTCGAGCAGGCTGACACCTGCGGAAATCGCGCCTGTCAGTTCCATGGCGAGTTCGACGAACTTTGGGAGCACCTCTCCAGGGCCATCGTGCATGCGTCCGGCGAGCTGAAGAAGTGCGGCCTTCTCCTGCGCGGCATCGCTGGGTGGCACTGGCCGCTGACTCAGGTCGACCGTGTAGACCGCCGCAACGTCGGGCTTGGACACCTTCGCCGCTTCCATCTTCTCGGTTCCCTTTCCGTGTGCGCAGACCCGCGAGATTGATGAGTATCCTATTTACACGATGTAGGCAAAACAGCCGACTTAGGCCAGTCCTCAGGATGCACCTGTTTGCGACGGTTACCTGCGCTCGCTGCCAGTACTGCCATTTGGACACGTGTGGCATTGTGCAGGAGCTCGCAGTGGGTGCAATCGCTGTATACGTGTGATGTCATGTTGCTCGCGGATCAATGTTCCTTGAATGCCATTGTCAGAATTCTGTCCTCGCTCATCTCCTCGCGCGAGAGGATGCCCGCCAGCCGGCCCTTCGACAGAATCGCGACGCGGTCGCAGAGGGCGAGGATCTCCGGGACCTCTGACGAAGCGATCAGCACGGTCAGCCCTCGCTCGGCCTCCCGCACCACGATTTCGTAGAGATCGGACTTGGCGCCTACATCGACCCCGTGGGTCGGCTCGTCCAGAAGCAGAATGCGCGGGTCGGCCATCAGCGCGCGAGCGAAGATGACCTTCTGCTGGTTGCCGCCCGAGAGCGTCGAGATTGGTTGAGTATCGCGCGCCATGCGGATGCCGAGGCGATGGCGGTAAACCTCCATACGCGTCACATCGCCTTTACGGTCGGAAAACAGCGTCCCGGAGAAACGGCGCAGGCTGCTGATCGCCGCATTCTCGCGCACGGAGTGTTGCGGCAGAATACCGGCAGTCTTGCGGCCTTCCGGCACCAGCGCGATGCCATTTCTGACTGCCGCGCTCGGATCACGGTGGCGGACCGGGGTGCCGAAGAGTGCCATCTCGCCCGATGCGAGCGGCCGCGCACCATGGATCACTTCAAGAAGTTCGGTGCGGCCAGCGCCTACCAGTCCGAACAGACCCATGATCTCGCCTTCGCGCACGTCAAAGCTGATATTCTCCAGATGGTCGCTGTCGCAGACCTGCCGCAATGACAGTGCCAGGGTGGTTTCGCGGAGCTGGCGTTGGCGGTATTCGTAAATCGCCGGCTTGCCGGTCATGTCGGTGATCAGCTGCTGGCGCGTGGTCTCGGCGGGGCGCCGTTCGCTGACGATCGCGCCGTTTCTCAGCACGACGAGACGGTCGCAGAGCGACAGCACTTCCTCCAGCCGATGGGTGATGAAGATGATGGCGGTTCCGGCCGCGCGGGCGGCGCGCACATAGGCGAAGAAGCCCTCAACCTCATGCGGCGTAAGCGATGAGGTTGGTTCGTCAAGGATGAGCAAGCGCGGATTTCGACCAGCCGCCTTGGCGATCTCGATGAGCTGCTGTTCACCGGCGCGCAGTGTCCCCGCCTCGCGGCGAGGATCAATGCCGCTCGCGCCGACGCGGCTGAGCAGCGCTCCGGCCTCGGAACGCATCCTGCCGAAATCGACGAAACCTCGCTTTGTGGTCGGCATGCGGCCGAGGTGAAGGTTCTCAGCTATACTGAGCGCGCCGATCACTGAGAGTTCCTGGTGCACGAAACTGATGCCCGCCTCAATGCCATCGGAGACAGTACCGATCTGTGTCGGCTGCCCGTCCATCTCGATCGTGCCGGAATCGGGATGGAGCCCGCCGGACAGAATATGCATCAAGCTCGACTTGCCGGCGCCGTTTTCGCCGAGCAGCCCGACGACTTCGCCCGCATGGAGATCGAGATCGACAGAATGCAACACCGTGTTGCCGGCAAAGCTCTTGGCGATGCCCCGAGCCCGCAGGAGCGGCCCGCAGGACGAGCTGCCGGCAACGGATTTGCTGCCGGCAGCTGTGGTCGCGCCTTTACTGTACATCTTCGGGCGTCAGGAGCTTGCCGGCAACGGGGATGATCTTTGACCGCGGCTCGGTGCCGGCGACAAGGTAGTTGTAAAGCATCACGCTGGAATCGAGCGCCTGCTGGTAGGGCGCCTGATCGAGAAGGCCGACCATTTCGCCAGTCTTGAGATACTGCATGTTGTCTGGCGTATGGTCGAAGCCAACGACGCCGACCTTGCCGGATAGGCCAAGGTCCTTGACCGCCTTGGCCGCGCCGAACGGACCGCCGGCGGTGACGTAGACCATAGAGAGGTCGGGGTTGGCGGTCATCATGTCCTGCACCAGCGAGTAGGCAGACTCGGCCTTGTCCTTGTTCTCGAACGGGCCGACGATCTCGATATCCGGATGGTTGGCCTTCAGAAAATCGAGCGCGCCGTTCATGCGCTGAGTATGCTGGGTAGCACCGAAATAGCCGGTGATCACGCCGAGCTTGCCGTTGCCGTTCATCTTCCTGGCGATGTACTCGCCGATCTGCTTTCCGGCTGACGTGGCGTTCTGGCCGATGAAGGCGAGACGCTTCGACGGCGCCGCGCCTTCGGCGATGATGTTGAACACGGGAACGCCCTCGTCGGTCGCTTCGTTGATGATGCGGGCCGTGCCGTCGAAGATCGGAACGACGACGATGCCGCTATAGTTCTTGGCCAGCGCTCCCTCGATCCCGGCGACAACGGCTTCGGCAGAAAGCTCGTCGCCGAGGTCGACGAAATCGACCGTTGCGTTGAACTTGGAGAGATAGTCGTTGGCCGCCTTAGCGCCCTCGGTTACCGGAGTCCAGAACGGGTTGTTCTGGAATGACAGGAACGCGATCTTGATCGGGCCCTTGGTGTTTTCTACTGCGACAACAGTGCCGCCTTCCGGCGCCTGTGCTGCGGCCGGCATCGCAAAAGCGATCGTGGCTGCTGCCGCGAAAGCCAGTGATCTGAAGGTCTTCAATATCATGTCTCTTCTCCTCAACCTTGAAAATCAGTCGTCGTCGCCGCGGCGCTGGAGCCCATCCAAGCCCACCGCGAAGATGATCACGAGCCCCTTGGTCACCACCTGCCAATAGGCGGAGATGCCGAGCAACACGAATGCGTTGTTGAGCAGCGCCATCAGCAGCGCGCCGATGATGACACCGATGATCGAACCGCGGCCCCCGCTGAGCGCGGTTCCTCCTAGGATTACGGCGGCGATAACGTCTAGCTCGTAACCCATGCCGAGATTGGGATCGGCACTGGCGAGATTGCCAGCAAGAATCAGGCCGCCGAGCCCCGCGAGCAGGCCGCATAGCGCAAAGACAAAAAGCCTAATATGGTGGATGTTGACGCCAGCCAGGCGTGACGCCTTGGGATTGTCGCCGATCGCGTAAATCTCGCGGCCGGTCACAGTTCTGACGGCGAAGATGTGAACGATAATCGCCAGCACGATCATCAGCAGGAACGAGACCGGTATATTGTGGATGCGGCCCGCACCAACGAATTCGGCGAAGCCGCCGAATGGCACCGGAATGCCGCCTGTCATCAATAACGCGATGCCGCGAGCGATTGACAGCGTGCCGAGCGTGGCGATGAACGGATTGATGCGGAAGCGGGTATATAGCAAGCCGTTGACCACGCCGCAGGCAAGACCCGTCGCAAGGCCACCGACCAGCCCGATCGTCTCGCTGCCGGTATCGCGCATCAGAACCGCCCCGACCACGGCGGAAAGGCCGATGACAGAACCAACCGAGAGGTCGATGCCGCGGGCGATGATGACCAGCGCCTGGCCCAGCGCCACGATCGCGACGACTGAGGCCTGCCGGCCGACATTGAGCAGGTTGCGCGGCTCAAGGAAGTAATCGCTGGCAAATGACAAATAAATGGCCACCGCCGCCAGCATCGCAAGCACCGAGGCTTCGCGATGTTTTCCAAGGTCACGGATGAAGGAAAGGCTCTGGTTCATTCCGCTCACCGTCGATTGAACACGGGCTGGCGCTTTTCCTTGAAGGCCGCACGGCCCTCGGCGGCATCGGCGGTCGCAAAGCAGATTGTCTGCAGGTCACGCTCGTATTCGATCGCCTTATCGAGCGGCATGGAAACCGCGGCTTTAAGATTCGCCTTTGCGGTTTCGGCTGCGATCGGCGCGCGGGCGGCGATTGCATCCGCAATGGCCCGGGCACGGGCGAGTAGTTCGGTCTGCGGCACGACCTCGCTGATGAGGCCCCAGGCCAGCGCCTTCTCCGCCGTGATCGGATCGCCGGTCATCAGCATCAGTGCCGCATTGGAGGCACCGATCGAATGCATCAAATGCGCCGCCATGCCGCCGCCGCCGATCCAGCCGAGCTTGATCTCGGGAGCGGCGAACTGGGCATTGTCGGAGGAGATGCGGATGTCGCATGACATGGCGGTTTCCAAGCCGCCGCCGAGGGCATATCCGTTGACCGCGCAAATCGTGGGCTTCAGCAGCGCGCGAAACGCGTCGCAATAGTCTGGCCGGTTGCGGAACTGCCAGGGGGTCTTGTAGGTGTCGAGCTCCTTGATATCAGAGCCGGCGCAGAAGGACCGCTCGCCGGCACCCGTGAGAATGACGCAGCGGATCGAGTCGCTATCATTGCATTCGTCGACCGCGGCGACGATTGCGTCGGCCATTTCGGGCGTGACTGCGTTCAGCTTCTGCGGTCGATTGAGCGTGATGGTGGCGATGGCGCCGTCCACATTGAACAGGATGTCTTGCGTCATGGTGATCCTACCTTTCGCCGCCCTTGCTGCCGCGATGATCTGCATAAAGTGTCTGGAGTCGGTTGATCACGCCCCTGGCCGGCGCCTTCTCGAGGAATGACTCGCGCAGCAGGGCGGAAGCCCTGCTTTGGAACGCGATGTAGCCGTTGTGGCGCGGACGCACATAGGCCTGCTCCAGCGTGGCGACGGTGTTCGAATAGAACCTGCCCCAGCGGGCATTCACGCCTGCATCATGCCAGGCTTCCCGCCGGGACGGCTGACCTTCATGGCACGGTATGAAGCCGATCTGCGCGTCGGCGCTCATCAGCCAAAGCAGGTGCCGCTTCAGTGCCGGCGTCACCTCGCAGCGGCGGGATATGCCGATTCCGGTGCCGCCGAGAGTGGAGCCGGGACGGTCGCCAGGTTCTAGCCGCGGCGCATTGTGGAAGGTGATCGGCCGGCCGCTTACCGGCGCGGCATAGTTCACGTAGCCGTAGACCAGCGGCACGAGGGCGACGTCGTCGTGGGCCGCCATGTGCTCGAGGATACTGATCGGGTTCTTTTGGCGAACCACATGCGGGCTGCGAGCCGCAAGCTCGTTCATTAGGTCGTAGACTTCGGTGCCGACTTGCTCCGAGACCAGAATGTCTGGATCCCGCTCGGCCGGCGGCTCGCCGAGCGCCGTGGCTATCGACAGGAAGGAGAGTGCGGCATGCGGTCCGGCCAGCGACAGCGCCACCTTGCCGGTTTTCTGCGACAGCAACAGCACCTCGTCCCAGAGAATGGGGGCGGGGCCGACGAGCAGGTCGGCGCGCGCAGCCATCACCTGGGTCGCCGCATCGAGCGGAAGGGCCCAGTGTTGGCCAGTGAAGTGGTAACTGCGCAAGGAGGGGCCGATGCTCTCGGCTCTCAGCAGGTTGATCGTCGCCTCCTCGAAGATGCTCTCCAGCGGCTGCAGGCAATCGCCATCCACCGCCTCGCCGACATGGGGATGATCGAGCACGACCAGGTCGTAACGGGCGCAGAGATCGGCGATCGGATAGGACTCGAAGCCTTCAAGCGGCTGCTTGTCCCAGTCGATTGCCAGGCCGCTTTCGGCCAAATCCAATCGGCGAGCCGCGGCGGCCAGCGCGTTATAGCCGCGCGGATGGTCCCAAGTCAGCGCTTTTAAGCGTTGCATAGTCACGCCTCTCCGGCCTTGACCGCACCGGCCTTTTCCAAGGCGCCGATGCGGGCTTCGTCGTAGCCGATATCCTTCAGGACCTCGCGTGTGTGCTCGCCGGTCAGTGGCGCGCCGCGCGCGATCACGGAGGGCGTCTTAGAGAACTTGATCGGGAAGCCCGGTGTCTTAACTCGGCCCTCGGTCGGGTGGTCATATTCGACGAAGGTGCCGTTATGCTTGATCTGCGCGTCCTCGACCAGATCGGCGTAGCCATAGACCGGTCCGCACCAGATGTCGGCGGCGCGCATCAGTTCCAGCCATTCAGCCGAGGTCCTCGTCACCAGCTTCTCGCGGGTCTTGGCAAAGATTTCGTCTCGCTTCGACCATGTATCGACTTCGTCCATCATGGTGAGGAAACTCTCCTCTCCGATCACCTCGCCCAGCGTCTTGAGCTTGGGGAAGGCGACGATGATGTAGCCGTCGCTGGTGGCAAACGCGCCGTAGGGGGCGCGGATATAGACGTGCGCATGGGGTTCGGCCGAACGCTGCTGCGGCTTATTTCCAATGGTGAAGACGGAGAGTTCCTGCATCTGTAGTGTGGTGATCGCATCCAGCATGTTGACCTGCACCAGTTGCCCTTCGCCGGTGCGCTCACGGTGGAACAGGGCGGCAAGCGCACCTTCGAATGCTGTATAGGCGGTGACTGCATCGACGAGGTACTGGCCGGCGGCAGTCGGGGGCTCGCCGAGGCGCCCGGCCGACAGCATGGCGCCGGACATGCCCTGCAGGACAAGGTCCTGGCCGGGACGGTCAATATAGGGGCCATCTTCGCCGTAGCCTGACATTGATACGTAGACGAGGCGAGGGTTGATCTTCGATAGGGTCTCGTAGTCGACGCCGAGGCGCTTGGCGACACCAGGGCGATAGTTCTGCAGGAAGACGTCGGCGGTCTTGACGAGGTCGAGCAGAACCTGCTTGCCATCAGCCGATTTGAGGTCGACGGCGAGCGAGCGCTTGTTGCGGTTTAGCGAGAGAAAGGAGACGTTGACCTTATTTCCGCCGGCGCCGCCGGCTGAGACATGGCGCTGCCATTCACCTGTCACCGGTTCGACCTTGATCACGTCTGCTCCCAGGTCGCCAAGGCGTTGCGCCGCAAACGGGCCAGCCATGGCGATCGAGCAGTCGAGAACGCGAACTCCGTTTAGAATACCCATTTATTTTCAGGTCCTTGTGATAATTGACGCAGTCAATGCATGACCCAGCCGCCATCGACATTCAGTGTCTGGCCGGTGATGAAGCCTGCGGCATCGGAAATCAGGAATGTCAGGGCATTGGCGATGTCGCAGGCATCGCCGCGGCGCTTGATGGCCTGGTGGTCCAGCACGAAGCGCGTGTAGCTTTCCGGATCCGAATGGATCTTCTCGGCATCCGTCGGGAAGGCGCCGGGTGATACCGCATTGACGGTGACCCCATAGGCGCCGAATTCCCGCGCCCAGGCGCGCGTGAGCCCGACCAAGGCGCCTTTTGACTGCACATAGGGCGCCAAATGGGACCAGCCGCCGTAAACCGTTACACTGGCGATATTAACGATACGGCCCCAGCCCTGTGCACGCATGTGCGAAAGGGCTGCCTGGACGCAGACGATGCCGGCATCGACATTAACGCACTGGACCGCCTGGAACTCCTCGATCGTGTAGTCCTCGAAGTTCTTTGACGGATAGATCGCAGCATTGTTGATGACGATGTCAAAACCTCCGACCTCGGCAGAGACACGATCAAGTTCGACGCGAAGGCCCTTGAGATCTGAGAGGTCGAGCGCGCGCACAGTGAGCCCCTGCAGGTTTTCGCGCGCCGCGGCGGCGATAAGGCTCTCGACCTTCTCCGGATTGTTGTCGATGGCCACGACTTTTGCGCCGGCCCTCAGGAAGCTCAGTGTCGTGGCGGTACCGAGGCCACCGGCCGCACCCGTGTAAAGAATGACCTTGCCTGCGATGCATATCGCCGGATGAATTCCCTTGCCTGTCGAAATCTGCATGTTCATCACCGTCCTCTGATCGGAATGTGATTGCCGGTCGGCTGCGGGAATTCCTCATCAGGCTGGGCGCAGAGCGCACGGATGCGCCTCTCGCTCGCGGCAATCGCGGCATCATCAGTCAGGATGCGAAAGAGGCTGTCGTAGCGGCGCTCGTCCCCGTGCTCGAGCCAAATCAGTTCGTCGCGCTCGCGGGCGGCGGTATGGCCGAGCACGTGGTTTGTCGAAGGTTCTATGCCGAGCGCGTATTGGCCAGCCTGCAGGTTCTGCCATTCATACATGCAGGGGAACTGATCCTTGCGGGTGACGATCTCCAAACCAATGCCGAGTTCGTCGTTGACAAGTGCGACCGGCACTTCTCCCGACCCATCCGCCACGAGTTCGTGCTGCCAGACCTGCTCGTGAAAGTTCAACTGCGGCGCCGGCATGGTGCGATAGCCGACGTCCTGCTTCCGGTAGTTGTCACCGGCATGTGCGGCCCAAACCACTTCCTTCACCGGTGCGAGATAACGCGCGTTTTCCGCGAGCACGGGATGGCCGATATTGATGTGGTAGCAATACATGTGCGGCGTCTTGTAGAAACCGCGATTGATCACCCGGTCCGTCAACCGGATATCGTTGGTGCCGGCCTTTATCTCGATGCGGCGCACTAGTTCCAGATGCTCGCCGAACACAGTGCCCTGGGTGACGACGCCTTCGCACCAGAGAACGCAGTCGTCGCCGCGCCATTCCTCGCCATAGCCGGAGAGCTTGCCGGGAATGGTACCGATGCGCCCATGCAGGGAATGGCTGATGGTCTTGCGCGGGCCGTAGACATAGGTGTCGCCCGGCTCGTCGTTCATGAACAGGATATGGTCGAGACCGCAGGTTACCATCAGGCCGGAGAAGGAGCGCAGCCAGGCAAGCCCGCCTTCACCCTCGTATTCGGCAAGGCCGGGATGCTTAAAGCCGGCGGGCGAATTCCAGCCGATCGCCATACCACGATATTCGCAGTCGGCGATGTCGAGGGCGCGGTCGACCAGCACAGTAAAACGCAGGCCGGTGCCACTGCGAAATTCCAGCATCCGGATGCCGCGCTCGACACCATCGCCCAACGTCATCAGCCGTACGCCGGCAAATTGCGAAAAGGCTCCCGCGTGGGCAGCGATGTCGCGGCGCGACAGCGCTTTTCCATAGAGTTCTACCATACTCTTTTCTCTCTTATATGCCGGGTTTGGCGATGCCGGATGTCATGCCGATGGCGGTGGGTGGCAGATACTGGCCGGACCATCCTATGGGAGGATCAGAGACCCAATGCGCGCAGCTTGCCGTCGAGGAACTTCTTCGCCCGCGGCACGTCGCCCTCGTCCAAATGTTCAATGATCATAGGAACGTTCGGATGTTTCTTCGCGAGGCGCCTCAAGTACAGATCGTAGTTCAGCGAACCTAGGCCGGGGGCCGGAAGCTCGATCTCGCCGACGCCACGGAAGGTATGGCTCTCCAGCGCATCTTCGTCGCCAATATCGGCGTGCTTTTCCGTCTTGTCGTCGCCAGATCGCTTGACGTCCTTGGCATGGGCGATCTTGATCTTGTCCGACAGCGTGTCGAAGACCTGATTCAGGATATCGTCCATGCGGTCGATGTTGTGGGTCTCGAAGTAGTTGGTCGGGTCCATCAGCAGGCCGAGACCGGGATGATCAACCTGCGCGAACATCTTTACCGTCTCTTCGACCGAGCCAACGACGTTGTTCACGTAGGTCTCCAGGAGGAAGACGGCGCCGTGGTCATAGGCATGCTGCGACAGGTCTGCGATGACCTTACGACATTCTTCGAAACCTTCCTCCGTCTTGTTCTTGGGGTGATGTACCCAGTCGGACTCGGTGTTGTAGGTACCGGTTTCGGAGATCACGTAGGGCGTGCCGAGATATTGTGCGTGGCTGATGATTTCCTTGAGGTAGCCAACGCGGCGCTCACGCTCGGCCTTGTCCGGATGGATGATATTCGTGTAGCCAGAAATGCAGGAAATAGGCAGGTTATTGTCACGGAAGGCCTCGCGAACGCGGATGCACTTTTCCTTGGTGATCTGCCCGGCCGACAGCTCCATGTCCTTGAAATGCATGTCGAGCTGCACGGTATTGAAGTCGAGCGCGCGGATCTTCCTTGCGGTCTCCTCCAGACCGTAGGGGAAGTAGCCCGAGAAAATACCAGTTTGCATCATAATCAAATTCCTCCCATGAAATTCAGATTGCGATTTCGGAAAGCCTTACCGTGCGCGCCTCCGCGATGGAGCGGTAACCTGCTTCCACCAGCGCAACGGTCTTCACGTTGTCGGCGACTGAGAGAGCCGGGGGCTCGCCCGAGTTCACCGCGTATTGCAGCTGTTCCATCACGCCGATGAAGGCGTGGGGGAACCACATCGTCTGCCATTCTGGCGTCACCCACTTGCCGCCTGTAGTCTTCCTCGATGCATAGGTGAGGGTCGAGGGCGAGCCGTCCGGCCAGCCAATCGATCCTTGGGCAACGCCATCGGTGCCCTCGACGCGCCACTTGATGTAGAAGTCGCTGTCAAAGCCATCTTCGCGCGGCCCTGCCCAGACGTCTTCCATAGACACGGCAAGAACGCCGTTCGGGAAGGTCAGCGTCGAGACGGTTATGCCGTCCTTGTGGTCAAAGGTCGTGCGTGGGTCCGTGCGGGTGACGGTGGTGATGGTTTCGGGATCGCCGAACAGGAAGCGCAGAACGTCGAGATGGTGCACGCTCATGTTGGACAGCGTCAGCCGGTCATAGCCCTCGAGGAAGCTCTGCCAGTGCGGAATGGCTCGCATCTCGATGGTCGCGATTACGATGGTTCCCAGTTCGCGGCGATCGAGGATCTGCTTCAGCACCCGCATCGATTGGTCGTAGCGCATGTTCTGGTTGACGGAGAGGATCTTGCCGGCCGCGGCCGCCTCGTCGCGCAAGGCCTTTGCCTCCTCAAGAGTCAGCGCCAGTGGCTTCTGCGCCAGGATCGCCTTGACATGCGGCGCGCGAAGCGCCTGGCGGATCAGGGCCGGCTGTTGGTCCGGCGGAAATGCGATGTCGATGATCTCGCACTGGGTGTCGGAAATTAGGGCGGATGGCGTTGCGTGGACGGTCGGAATGTCCCAGCGCAGGGCCACTTCCCTTGCCTTGGCCTCGGTACGCGATGCGATCGCGGCAACCAGAAAACCGGCCTCTCTGTAAGCCGCAAGGTGGCACTCAGCCATGATCATGCCGGCGCCGATGCAGCCGATCCGGTAGTTATTTACCCTTACCGGCGGGTCGGGCGTGAAGCCATTGGCCGTGTGCATGCTGTCCTCCCAGATCTGTCATCCATCTCGATCTTGGGCTCGACGGGCCCCTGGATCGATCCTCCGGCTTCCCGTCAGACGAGCTCCTCTACTGCCGTTTCGGCCGGATACTGTTCCGGCCGCCAATCAAAGTCAACATCAAATGCAATCATTTTTTTCGTCAAAATAGCGCAGAATTATACCAAGACAAAAAAACTGGGGGAGATTCAGGCGGATCAAGACATTTGACGAGGCTATCTCTTGCAAAATCGCAAAACACCGGTACATCAAAAGCAATCATTTGGTGGAGTTTTCGTGCGATCAACATTGGCTGACATTGCCCGAGAGGCTGGAGTATCTAGCGCCACAGTGGATCGGGTGTTGAACAATCGCAGCGGCGTGAAGGCGCGAACCCGCGATATCGTCATCGAAACAGCCCGGCGGCTAGGCTATTTCGGCGCGTTAAAGGAAGGCGGTGGGTGCGTGCAGTTGGATTTCGTGCTGCCCGCTGGTACCAACACATTCATCGCCAATCTTCAACAACAGATCGAGATGCAGGCGAGCGGACGTGACGATCTGGATGTCCGCGTGCATTCTGTTGAAGGCTTCAATCCGTACACGTTGGCGACGAAGCTTAACGAACTGCATGGCAGGACCATGGGGGCGGGGGTGATCGCGCTCGACCACCCGGCGGTTCGCGAGGCCATGCGGTCACTCGCTGCACTTGGCGTGCCGATCATCACGCTTGTCTCCGATATTCTACATGTCCCAAGGCTTGGGTATATCGGCATCGACAACCGTGCGGCGGGCCGGCTAGCCGGCTATCTTTTGGGACGACTGCTGGGGCCGGGAGGCAGGCGCAAAATCGCGCTCTTTGCCGGTTCGCTGTCCTATCGCGGCCACGAGGAGCGGGAGATGGGCTTTCGCCATGTCGTTTCCGAGGAATTCCCTCATCTGGAGGTGGTAGAGCTGCGCGAGATCCGCGATGATCGAGCGCGCGCGCTCACCGAAACGCGCTCGCTTCTTCAGCGTCATCCCGACCTGGCTGGCATTTATAATATCGGCGCGGGCAATTCAGGTATCGGCGAGGCACTAATGGAATCTGGCGGCGCCCGCAACGTCATCTTTGTCGGACACGAATTGACTGAAAACAGCAAACAACTTCTGCTCAATGGTACACTGGACGCAGTCATCGACCAGAACCCGCGTGTGGAGGCGCGCGAGGCTCTGTCAATGTTGGCGCGTTCCGTGCGAGGTGAGCCACTTGAATATCATCCGCCGAGGTTGCAAGTTATATTCCGCGAGAACATTCCCGAAAATTGACGTTCCTTTTCACATGTGGAACGGCCCGGCTAGTGAGAGCATTTATTGCGGAAGTTCCCGTCCGACGGTGCAGTCATATGTCCGGCCTGTCTAACGCGGTCGATGACCGCTTGCCAAGATGAGATCCGCGATGCCGATCGCCTTATTCCTTTGTCGCGCTCGAGCCGCATAGACGATCTGATCAGTATCGAGATTTCGCCCATTGGGATCATCGCGCACTTAGCGCCTTGCCACTTGATCCGGCGGCAGAGCGCCGGAACCTCTTCTGTTCCTATGCTCTTAGGACATCGCCGGCATTTCATAGGTACCGCCCTTGACGAGAGTGCGCAGGTTCTCCGCGCGATTTTGTTGCCAGCGCAACGGCGGCAACCTTGTAAGGTCTTCGCGCCATCAGAGACGCCAGCCAGGCTGGCAGCTTTGCCCCCACGGCACGCTAGCTTCAGGATTGATGTCGCGCCGACGATGAGCAATGTTCTTAACCGCTTGTTGCCTTGCTTTGATAACCTGCCAAGGCGGGCAACAGCATCAGCCTTTACGGCCGCCGCGATTGTCGCATCGCGTTTCTTAATGCGGACAGTGAGCATCTCGATCTGATCAGCCATCTCAATCAAGGCCGCACGAGCCGCGTTTGGGTCAATGATCCTCGTAGTCGCGAAGGATGAGGATCATCTTGGCGACCTGGCCATTCCTGCTGCTGCGATGATGCCCATCTATGCTATGTACGCACGCAGAGCGTTCGCTGTCCGGCTGCGCTGGCGTACGAACAGCTGGCACGTCTTCAAAACGATGCAGGTAGCCTGCTCGTCATACGTCTTGGCCCAATCCATCGTCGGTCGCGTGACCGCCTCTCAGATTGCTTCCGCGCCTGTCTTGTTGCGCTTGACGTGAGGCCTTCACATAGCCAGCCGGCATCATTCGCACCTCCAAGCTGATTGAGTTCGCCCGAGAGTGGCCTCTGGCATAGGCCTCGGGGCCGACAAGGCAAGGCTCCAGCTTGCGAAAGAATTCCAGCACCTGCGATCGCGGTAAACCGCGGCGCGCTACAACACTTTCGTGCTCGGCAATGGCATGCACTTGAAAGGTCGCCTTGGTCAGGTTGGGGAGGATTGTAGTATTCTTCTCCATGGAGTGGCCAAGCGGCAGCATGCGTGCTCTGAGGAGCTCAGTGCCTGCTCTGCCATTGATTGTCTTCAGGCGGATGGATTTGTCGCTTTGCACGTAAAAGTGAGAATGCGGCTGTTTCAGCCGGATGTGGCAATTTAACTGCAGCTGCGAAGACGCCACCGAACGGCATGTACGGGTCAGGATCTCCCCAATAGCGCTGCTAAATCGTGCTTGATTCTGGCCCATCATTTTCGCCCGCAGCATTTTGAGCATCTCTAGAGAGCTCGACGATGGCTACTCTGGCAAGCAGAGCCGGTCGCAGATGCAGCGGCAGGATGGGACTTGCTGGAGTAGGCAGGTCCGTTCCGTAGCGAGGACACTATCGAGATCTGGAATGATGTGCCGAGAACCCTGGATCGCAACTGTTCCGTGGTGACGGGGAAGGGGGCTCGGCACGCTTCGCATTTGGAGCAGAGCTGCGCACCCTGCTGATCGCGACATGCGGCGCTTACGCTAGATGACAGTGATTTGTCAGGTCGTCTTGCTGGTGGCCTTGGTGCGCCGGAACAATTCCAGTTTCTCAGCGAGTTCTGTATCCGATACTGGTTTGCCGATCGTTGCAAGCGCCGTCTCCGGATGCTCAGCGGCAATCGCTTCCTGGCCGGTCACGAAGATGCTTGGAATGCCGCGATCGCGAAGCCACTTTGCGGCAACCGGACCAGTACGGCCATCGGCCAGATCGATATCTACCAGCACTCCGTCGACGTCGATCGCATCAAAGTTGCCAACGAGTTTGGCGAAGCTGTTAGCGGAGCCTGCAAAGACGTGCCCCAGATCCTCGA
>Ga0315913_1000880_pt1 | contig 30043 bp, 23 predicted proteins | sample MpolsnodulesMG_FD_207736 | JGI IMG/M metagenome (GOLD analysis project Ga0315913, IMG submission 207736) | Medicago polymorpha root nodule microbial communities from Los Angeles, California, United States - small nodules | ecosystem: Host-associated > Plants > Roots > Nodule | place: USA...
TATTTAATACGCAATTTTTATTCGAATTCACGCTGAGTTTAATTAGTCTTTTTCAAATATTTTATTCTTTAATACACAATTTTTATTTATTTCATATACAATATTAAAATAAATGCAAATAAAAACAAAAATAAAGGAATACAAGTAATAGATATAAAATCTCATTTTATTAATAAATGGGGTAAAACTAAATCTGCGAAAAAAAAAATAAAAACCACCAGAAAACTTAGCTTCCGGTGGTAAAACTAAAAGAAATCCAGAAGAAACTTTAGAGGTGTATTTATAGGGGAAAGTTTAGAGGTGTATTTATAGGGGGAGATTGTAACATAGGTTATATCTACCATAAATATAGTCAAAAAACGTGAAAAAACTTAACAAAAACGTGCAAAACCAATTAAAATTTATTGAACACCGTCCAAAAAAAGTGTGTTCTTCAGTTCTGACCACCGGCCAACGTGCGTGAGTTAACTCGCGCACATGCCAGTGGTGCGTGACTTAAGTCACGCAGAACATATAAGGTGCGTTAGTTAAGTCACGCAGCGTGACTTAACTAACGCAGGGGCATTATTGTCTTTTCAGCTGGGTGCGAGCGAAAAGTGCAGGGGGAAGAGCAGAAATCAAAATATAACTAAAGCACGTGACAGTAAATATAAATCGCTCGATTGCAATCTTTATTCAACTAATTGATTTATGTTGTTCCGACAAATTGATTTATGAACCTACCAATTTAAAAATACTATCTTTTATCTCATGTTGCAATGCTCTGATTTGGGGAAATATGATGGATTTTGCTTCGATTACTTGTAAGGAAGCTGCGAATGGGTTTCGATTTTTGTGGTGTCAAGGAAGGAAGCTGGAAAGTTAAATAATGACTGACTAAGGGAGGGGAGGTAAATGTTTTTTACAAACTAGAGGGGGTCTGAGTGTCATTTAATACAATTTTAGGGGAGGTAAATGTAATTTTCTCTTAATATAATACACGTTCAAAGTCGCTAAAAACAAAAATGATGAATCTGCAAACAAATTCACATCATTCATGTTAATAGCATAAAACAACAAAGTACTTATTATGCCTACAAATATGACTACATTCAAGTTTCTGAAATACTCATGCCTCCGGATCTGCAACGTTAGCGACGCCAAAGTCATTAATTGAATCTGCACTCGCTCAAAGCTAATCTTTCAATCTGAATCAAATAAATATCGTAATAAGACAAGAAATCAAAAACACTGCACAAAGACGGGAAATCAAAACAAACAAAGTCGTGCAAATACGAAGAAATAAAAAAAAACAATAAAATTGAAAATATGTGAAAATCACTTATTTAAAAAGAAAGAAAAACAATTTGGAGGGGGTGATTTTAGGTCAAAATTGACCCTAAATCACCTCTATTTGGTAGATCAAAAAGAAGATAAGTGGTGACGGTTAATGTTTGTGAAGAAGAAGAAAAATGATGTCACCTACTTATATATTAGTGTACAAAACTAAAAAGTAATACTAGTATGATATTTATTGCTCCCTCCGGTTGTATGTATAAGCAACTTTTATTTTTTTAAATTCATTAAATAATTGATGTATCTAAAATATAATATGATATAGATACATCACTTATTTAATGAATTTGAAAAAAAAAAGTTATTTATAAATATTACATAAAGGAGTATGTAAATATCATGTATGTGTGGGGGATTAATTAATTTTAGGAATAAGTTGTCTCAATTTTTTTTTTGTTTTTTTAAGAGTCTCAATTTATTCTATGTAGCAAGTGAAATGTTAGAAACAATTTTTTTAACATTCACATTTTCATTGGATAAAATTCATAGAGCTTACAACACTTTATGTGATATCTTTCTTAAGTGGTGAGATCCACTCCACATGATTTTTACCCAATTTGTCAAAAAAAAATGATTTTTATCCGATAAAATACGTGAATGTTAGAAAGAGAATGTTCTATCACTCCTCGTATTTCAATTGGGAATAAAGTCAAGTCTTTTTATAAGGATTATTTCAAATAATATTTTTTTATTAATTTAACTTTTGGAAGTTCACTTAATATTTGAACCACACCTTTGATTGTTAAAACCAGTGACTTAATATATTGATAAGAAAAAAGCTATGATTATCCATAGAGGTTTGGTCCATTAGAAAGGGTCTTGTTAACGAGTACTTCCGAGGTACTCTTTAAGCATTGTAAATTTAGTAATTATTCTTTTAAAAAGTCAACTATTACAATTTTTAATGCATTCAATACACAACTTTTCATTTAAAACTTACTATTTAAAGTGCTTAAAGAGTGTTCCGGGGACACTCGTTAACATTTTCCCATCAGAAAAGATTAGATTTCACAATGTTACGAATTAAAGTTTGAATATTTATAAGATATTACTCTATCCGTTTTAAAATGAATGTCGTTTAAGATTTTTACACACATATTAAGAAATACATTAATTAAAAGAGAGAGAGATGTTATTTTATCAAATTATCCTAATCAATTGTTGATTTGTTTTTCATTAACGAAAAAATAATACTTTGGAAGTAGTGTATATAATATTAATTGAAGGGTACAATTTTTTTTGAACAAATCAAAATGAGATATATTTAACCAACATGCTATCCCTCCATCACAAGGTGTGCTAAAGGAAATAGCAAATAATTACAACAAGGTCTGTAGTAAAAGAGGAACATCAGCCAACGCCCAAGCATGACAAAGGATGCTGACACCAATCATGGAATTTAAAATGATAAACAACAAATTGTGCTTTGTACCACCAAAAGGAAAGAAGCTTGATATTTTCCAAGAGCTGATAAAGAGTGCTATGTTTTGAACGGAAAATTCGAGCATTCCTTTCCTTCCAAATGGTCCAAGAACTTGCAAATCAAATGAGATACATAAAAGAACATCATGATTTTGCAAGGCCTGAAGAAGTACCAAAATGAAGATAATGATCAACAATGGTTGAGGGGTCTGCTGAATAAACACCTAACCACCGTCGAACAAGCTGCCAAACCTGCCCAAAAATGCTACAAGACAAGAATAAATGAGTGTCCGTCTCGATCTCCCCGCAACTAGAAACACACTGCTGATCCTCTGACTGAATGATTCCCCTTCAAAACAAATTCGCCTTCGTAGGCAATCTGTTCCGAAAAAGGCGCCACCAAAAATAGATACCTTTAGTGGAATGTTTTTCCTCCAAATGAGAGGCGTAGGAACCGCTGAAGTATAAGTAATAGGATCCATCCCACAAGTAAGCGTGCGGTAAGCCCCTTTAACAGTGTACCCAACAGACGGATAAGGAGTTCAAGACCAAACATCATCATCATTAACCTGCAACACAACGGTCAATAAAAGCAACTTACACTCCTCTAACAACTCCTCCTCCCACGCTCGTAACCTCCGCCTCCATCTCCAAGCACCAGCTCTTATATCCCATCCCAAATCGTACATCTGCGCTACCGTCATTAATTTGTTTTCAGCTAAATCAAACAGACGACGGAAGCGAACTTGGAAAGGAACCTCACCTAACCACCTATTAAACCAAAATAAAGTACTTGAACCATTTCCTTCTTTCAAACATAAATTATCATGATACCAAGTGCTCACTACTGACCTTACACCATCCCTAATGTTCGTTATCTCCCTCCACCAAATCGACCCCTCCGAACCACCAGCCTGCAACCGCCCCCTCTAGGCCATATCTAGCAGCCAACAACCTATACCATAAACTATGTCTCTCTGACAACTGCCGCCAACACCATTTACCCAACAACGCTATGTTAAACCTCTAAGTCTCCTTACCCCCAAACCACCAACCTCCTTCTCCAAACAAATGGAGTCCCAATCAATCCAAGATATTTTCTTATTATCCTCACAACCCAAAAAAAAATGAATAAAAATAGATTTGATAGAAGAGATGATACCTGAGGGAGCTTTGAAGAAGGAAAAGGCATAGACAAAGAGCGAGGTCAGGATAGACTTCAGCAGAACGAGCCGACCACCAAATGATAAATATTTATTCTTCCAATTCGACAGACGGGATTTAATGTGATTGACCACGGGTTCCCAAAAATTCAACCGACGACTATCCCCCCCCACGAGAAGGCCGAGATACACAATAGGCAAAGAGGAGATTTTGCAATTTAAAACAACCGCTGCTTCAAGTAACCAGGACCTACTGACATTCACGCCCACCAACTCACTCTTGTGGAAATTAACTTTGAGACCAGACATAGCCTCAAAGAGATACAACACCGCACGCATAACTATTACATTAGCCCAACTTTTCTCGCCTATAATAAGAGTATCATCTGTAAATGAGAAACAGACAAATTCTGACCCTGGCCAGCTTTGTAAGCAGTGAAGATATTATTAACCACCATAGCCTCCATCATAATATGAAACCCCTCCGCCACCAGGAGGAATAAAAAGGGAGAAAGAGGGTCCCCTTGACGTAAACCCCAAGCCAAAAAGAACTCTTCAGTTGGGCTTCCATTGACCAAAACTGATGTCGTAGCCGTCATTACACATTCTTTCATCTATTTTCTCCAAAGAGTTGGAAAAGACATTTTACACATTACACTGTCCAAATATTTCCAATCTACTGAGTCATACGCCTTCTCAAAATCAACTTTAAACATCAGTAAATTTTTATTTAATTTTTTTGCTTCATCAACCACCTCGTTTGCCACCAAAATTCCATCAAGAATCTGACGGCCTTTTACAATAGCAGACTGACTATCCGAGATCACATTACCAATGACACCCCGCAGTCTATTCGCCAATAACTTAGCCAACACCTTATACAACCTACCCACTAAAGAAATAGGGTGGTAATCATTCAAGCTCTGAGGACAATCTTTTTTGGGAATAAGAGTAATAAAAGTGTTGTTTATACCTTTTAAGAGCCTCCCATTACGATGGAAATCTGAAACAAAACGCAACATATCTGCCTTCAAGTCCTCCCAAAAATCTTTGATAAAACCAAAATTCACACCATCCGGACCGGAACATTTGAAACTATCACAATCCCATACCGCCACTTTCAACTCCTCCATACTAAATGGCTTCACAAAGGCCGCCCCGTCCCTATAAGACAACATACAGAAATTGAGGTGCATAGGGCTAGGGCTAGGGCGTTCCACCACATCAGATTGAAAGTGATTCGAAAAATGATTAAACACCGCCTCTCTGACATTATCTACACCTTCCACCTGAACACCACCTATATGAAGAACATAAATAGTATTAACACGGCGCCTCTGAGACATGGTTTCATGATATTTTTTTTGAATTTGCGTCTCCTTCCCGCAGCCAATTCACTCTCGACTGTTGCCAAGTAATACTAGAATGAATTCGGGATAAAGAACGCAGCTCATCGGAGAGACTATGTAACTCCTCCACCTCTTCCTCATCTAAAGTTGTAGCCTCTCTCTTCGCATCTAGAGTAGCTATTCGATCTGTAACTGTGGAAATCTTAATTGGAATATTCTGAGTATGTGTTTGATGCCACTCCTGGAGGGCCATTTTAATCATTTTGAATTTTTCCTTCAAGACATAACCACCCCACCCTTCTACTTGCAAAGCCCGCCACTTGTTGCTAACAAAATTCTTATACCTAGGAACATCAACCCAACATTTTAACATTCGGAACGGTTTCGGACCCCAATTTTGTTCATCAGCAGAAAGTACCAAAGCACAATGATCATATAATCCCCTCAATTGAGCTACCTGAATGCAATTTGGCCAACTCAAACACCACCTCTCTGATAACAAAAATCTATCAAGGCGACTCATTTTAAAACAATTTTTTAAATTAAAACGACACTCATTTTAAAACGGATGAAGTATGTGTGTAATATTATTTAAATTAAGTAAACCATCAATTCGATCTCCGTCATTGTAAGACACTTTTAAATAAATCTATGATATTATAAATATTTTAAAAGGATAACCGACTCTACTAAATTGTCTTGTTGATCCTAAATTTAATCACTTAATATTAATTAGATCTCTATCTTTAATTTTAACAACTTACTATTAATTCAATTTCTATCTTTAACCACTGATGGTCAATTTAGTTCTTAACATGATTTTTTCAAAAGAATTAATAAAAGTAAAACTTAACAGAGTCATCAATATTTATAATTCCATGGACTTATTTAAGAATGTCTTGTAAAGTCAGGTAGTAGTTAAGTGCTTCACTGTACTCAAATTACCTTAGAATCTATGGAGGAAAAAAAAAAGTGGATTAATATTAAATAAAGGAACAGAAGTGGATGCAACGTGAAAATGCAAAGGGAATGCGCGCAGACACGGATCACGCCCTGCCATTGCAATTGCAACAACCTCTCGTCAATGTTCATATTCACGAGCTTGTTTTTGGCCAAATGCAACTCGTGAAGGTGTGACCCACTTTCTTTTATTTATTTAATTAAATTGTTGTTTGGTGATTCACACTTTAGCTTTACCTATCGTCATCATCAAGTTTTAATATCTAAATGCAAAACAAAAAGTTGTGGTGGTTATAGTGGTTAACCAATGATATTTTAAAGTGAAAAAGAACAAGGAGATATATCATTTGTGTGAATGATGAAATGATAAACCTATGAATCACACCATGAATTTTTAGTGGTTCATTGTATTCCAATGGTAAACTTGTCCGTTAAGTATCAATTATATATTGTTTTGAGTATAAGGAATTCAAAGTTTTTAATTATTTGCTTATGATTTTTTAGTTTGACTTTCAAATACATGTGCATAGACAAAACTACCGTAAATTTGTAATTGTTCGAGTGAAAGAAATTAGTAAAAATTTGTATTGAATTGTATGCTTGTGTTTTTGTAGTTTATAAACAACACCAAACTCCTCAATCAAACGAGTCGTCTTTTTGTAAAAGACAAAATTGTATGTTTGTGTTTTTGTAGTTTATAAACAACACCAAACTCCTCAACCAAAAGAGACGTCTCTTTGTAAAAGATAAAATCGTGAAAGACTTACATCCAAAACGAACAATACCTCATGATATGGTGTGACAGACTTGAGGCCAGAACACTTATTATTAAAACGCATGAACTAAAATTGCATGTGTTGTGATATATGAAGCTCAATACTCTGAATTGAGGAAGTATGTATCGAATACCGATATTTTATAAATACGCAAGGATAAATATCTTACAAGTATTGTAATTTTTTAAAAACATTTTACCTAAAACTTATGAGATACATCATTGGTACACATTTATTTGTATTCTATCTATAAAAGAAGAAGAGTATAAATAAGAGGAGACATGGTCGTGAGACATAATTGGAGAGGTACATGATCCACTTGAAGATAGAGATGAACTTTCTGAATTTGCATAGTTGTCAACCAAACTTAGAAATCGTACTTTTTATGAATGATGGCAACAATAGACGAGATAATGAATTATTTGTTGACGTCTGAACATAAGATGATAAGAGGTTAAAACCATCTGAATTAATCTTCTGTTGTTGATTTGAGACTTTGTAGTTTGCTCTTTTTGTTGTCTCAATTTTCTCTAATGACAATTTTGATGAGTTAATTTAACTTCTAAAAAAATAAAGATGATAAAGAGGTCAAAATACATTATAATTTTTAAAATAAATTGTGATAATTTTAGTTATATATCAATGAAGCAATGTTAATGATCGTTTTTTTAGGGGAGTCAGTGATTATTTCTTTACGAGAATTGTAGTATGTATAATTTATTTTTGCTAAAAAAATGCATATAACTTATTTGTGTTTTCTATTATTATCTCTAAACCGTTTTGCATCCTGAATTTTTTTAAAAATATCCACGTAATCCATATAGTATTACACTCATATTTACATTCGGTCTACATAGCCAGATTTCGATATGGAGGGTAGAAGATTACACAAGAAGCTTACTCCTTAAGTAAATTGGCCAATGAAAGTTTTAACGCAAATCTCACTATAAAAAAGGTAAAGAGAGAAAGGAAAATATGAAAATTGCTGTATATACATTTGCTTAGGTTGAAAAACATATGTAAATTACTCAAATGTTCCTCGGCAGTTAACTGCTGAATTATGGAACCGGCTGCAGTTAACTACCGAGGAAAACTTCGGCAGTTAACTGCCGAGGAAACTTCAAACCTGTTTTTTTTTTTGACAAAAACAATAAATTGTCATTATTAATATTTATTGATTTTGAATGTTTCAATCATTATTTTAGTATGTTTCAAACAATTGCAGTATTATACTTATGCATATATATCTTAATAAGAATATCATTTAAATCTTGACCAAAAAATAAAGAGCATTTAAGTCCTCAAAAAACATTTCAATGAGTGTAAAAATTAAGCATTTGAATATTGTTTTGAGAATTACTTAAATAAAAATAAAACTGTTGTGCACAATTATTTTAATGTAGAAAATATAACAACATACTATACCAAAAAAAATCGTTGTGCACAATTATTTTAACGATTTTTTAATTTTATTTTTATTTAAGTAATGTGCAAAACAATATTCAAATGCTTAACTTTTACACTGATTTAAATGTTATTCTTATTAAGATATATATGCATAAGTATAGTACTGCAATTGTTTGAAACGTACCAAAATAATAGTCGAAACATTCAAAATCAATAAATATTAATAATGACAATTTATGGTTTTTGTCAACAAAAAAAACAGGTTTGAAGTTTCCTCGGCAGTTAACTGCCGAAATTTTCCTTGGTAGTTTATTGCGAAGTTTTCCTCAGTAGTTAACTGCAGCCGGTTTCATAATTCGACAGTTAACTGCCAAAGAACATTTGAGTAATTTACATGTGTTTTTCAACCTAAGCAAATGTGTATACATCAATTTTCGGAAAATATAGTGTCCACGTCTCAAAACTTTCCATCTTATTATGGAGGCTGAGAAGTTAAATTCAAATATTTTATCGGTCATCTACCCATCTTTTAAAATAAATAGCCAAATCTAAAATCTTATGATTTAGTTTTATCTGGTTAAATTAATATTCTGAATTTTGATCAAATAAAAAATCAATAATTATACATTAAGTACAAAATGTTTATTCGTGATTATATTTTAAACATACTAATGAAGTTTTAGAAAATGTATTATGATGTCCTCAGATAGTAAACCATAGTTACATATAACACAAAAACCATAGTTACATATGGTCTCATGCTCATTCTATATTACTGTTGACATGTAAATAGATTTTATACACCATGACTCAAGCGCACCAAGATAATCTTCTACAATGTAGTGGTGGAACAAAGTTTAAAGCTCAACTAAAACATAAACATGTATTTATATTTAGTGACCGATAAGTCTTGAAGATGATTACCTCTGGTAAATATAACCTGTAAAAATGAAAAATAAAATATTAAACAAAAGTATAATCATAATTAATTTTAAAGTTGGTTATTATTTTCTGATGGAAGAAAGTATAAAAAAGTGTGTGCATGTATTTAATAATATATTATCAATTTTATACTTTTTTTGATAACGTATCACAAAAACTTTTTTTTTTGGTCAAGTAGATTGGTTACTAAAAATTCACTCTCAAGATAAAAACAAATGAAAAATTTGAAATTTAAATCCGAACCTTGCATATATAAAATAGCATGTTGATAAAAAAGAGAAATATTATTATCAGTATTTTAATTATTAAATTTCGTTCAAATATTTTTTTTATATTATGTGTTGTGTAGTAAAATATGATTCAAATTAGTGCAAAAAATTATTTGAATGTTTATTATGTTGCAACATCATATATATTATTAAAAAATTAACAGTAAAATATATATAGTATTGAAAAGAGAAGAGAAAAAAATATAAATTTTTGGTACACCATATACTCAATTTTTTAATTTTTTTTATGAACTCATATACTCCAAATTTCAAACATTGTTTAAGTGCAAAAAGACACGTAAACATTTAAAAATAAAGTCATTCGTTACGTGTCTAAAAGACATGCTATGCAACAAGAAATCAATGCTATGCCGTAAGAATTTATCGAATAAATAACGTATTGTGTCAATTCCTTCGTCAAAGTATTCTTATCAACAATGTCAAATTCATTTTCAATTTCTCAATTATATGTATGAGGTTTTTATTCGTGTCTCTTAGCAATAAGTGTACAATTGTTACATTATTAGTACAATTTGTCATTACGTGTCTCATCATATATGTCGACAGAACAATATAAACGATCAAGATGATACAATACATTCATGTATGCATATTTTTTGGATATAGTTGAATTGATGAATGATTATCCCTACCGTTTCAATAGTAACATTATCCTTATTCTATTGCTTCTTCTTTTTGTTGTGATAATTTTTATTCTATTGCTTGACCATCATTGAACATGATTAGGGACCAACCAATCGAAAATAATTAAATTAAAAGGTCCCACGTATGACCTACCATAATAAACAGCACCATTAACTACACTGGATTATGGCCCAACTCAGTTAATTGCTCATTCATTCCGAATAGTTCTTCAACAACGACACCGTTTCGTTAAACTTCAAACACCGACACTTTTTATTTACACCATCCATTTTCCGTCCCGTTCCGTTTCCCTACCTCAAACGACTCCACGTGTAACACCACTCAGCGGTGACGCCGTCAGAATCCCGTTCTGTTTCTCACAGAGACAGCAAGAATTAAAACACCACAATTTCCAGCTGGCACTCTTTAACCGCAGCTCGAGGTGCAGTAACGGTCATAGAATCCAGCTGTATTCCATCACGCCGCGCACCCACGGCTATCCTACGCCAATTCTTAGTACACCCCAACTCGAGTTGTTTGGTATCAACTCGAATTTGTCCGAATCATAAGTTGAATTATCATATTTTGCATGAAATGACGCCTCAACTCTGCAAAATGACTTTTAATGTTTATAAAATAAAACTAATCATCATCAAAAGTCGATACGCAGAGTTGAGAATTAGTTCATGCAAAATCATTGGTATGACTATGGAATCCGACATGATACCAAACAACTACTATTTAGTAATTGAACAAGATTAACTATTACAATGCAATTTATTTCCTATTATATATGAAATCAATTTTTATTCACTTTCTTTTCTTCTTGAGCGAACACAAAATCTAAAATAATTTTAGATATACAGTAATAGTACAATACAAGTGGAGCAAGAATATATAGAATGGAAGTGGTAAGAGATGAAAGAAGAGAAAGAAGAACCCACACGTGTGAAGAGTTTAGCTTAAAAATCGGCGAGTTTTCTGTGAAGTTGAGATTTCGGTATCTGTTGCAAACTTCGAATCGCCAACACATCACTTCTTTTCACAGCATCGTAATGTACTCCAATGTCACCATTCATCTCCGCCGCTAAAACAGATCCAACAAAAAAATTAGCAAAAAATTCACAAATTAATCAACAAATTAATCAATGATAATTAAAAATGACGATAAAATTAGTTTCGATTTGCATTGTTGTATTTTTAGTTTTACCTAGATGATGATTGTTCGAGCGTTTGAATGCAGTGAATCCGTTGAAATGAGTTAAGTCTGAAGGTGAAGGAGTGTGAGAGAAGAAGTAAAGGATGAAGAAGCAGAAGAGAGTGAGAATTGGAATGAGGTGAATGAATTTGTGCGGTGGTGAAGGAGGTGAAGAGAGACGGTGAGGTTTCGGTGGTTCATCGGCGATGATAGTGTCACCGCCGTTGATAACTCCTCCGTGAAGATGGAGCTTGGAAGAAGGTGAACCTAACGATTGTCTGTGCATCGTGGCGAAACTCGAAGACAGAGAGGATGAAAGCGAAACTCAGAAAATGCCAGAGTGTAGAGAGAGAGAGAGAAAGAAGAGAGAGATAGATACAAAAGAGAGTGCAAGTGTGAATTTTATTATACTTTGATTCTTTTTTATATTTAATAATTTTTTGTTTATTTTGTTCTGGTTTTTGTTTTTTTGTGATATTATTTTTCTAGGCTCGTGACCCCATTGTTGCTATTCTTTAGTTAATTGTTTGTCCTTTTTTGTGATATCTTTTCTTTTACTCCTTCGTCCTTCTCTACACTTTTTCTTTTTCCTTTTATTTACTTTTTTCTTCTTTCTTAGTTAAAGTTGTGGTTGGCTTTGTAATTTGGGATAAGAAAATGAGATTTTTTTTCTTTTTGAGGGAGGATAAGAAAATGAGATTAGACAATTATTTTTGTGACATTTAAAAGTTCTTAACAACATAAGTAAATTACTAAAATACCTTCAGCGGTAGTTAACAACCGTTGAGTTATAATTAAAAACAACACTCATGAGATTATTACAAGGATAATATATATTTCTTTTGGGCCTTTACCGATTCTAAGCAATCAAAAATGAAATCAAATTTCTTTGTTTGGGAAGTATTACCACATTAAAGGAAAATATTTTATGTGATAAAATGTTTAGTTACATGTTTGTTTCTTTCAATTTAGGATATACTATGTGATTTTAACCAAATCTATTTTTTTTTATTAATAAAATGTTGATTGGTATTCCCTTGTAAAAATCTTGATTGATTTTAAATTAAACAACTCGATCATGATTGAACGATAATCGGTATCAAATTTAATAGACTCATATCTCCAATAACTTTTTAAAATGTAAACTTCTCTTTTTATTAAAGTAAAAGAAGAATATATTAAGAGGAGGAATTCATATCCCATAAGGATTGGATTGTTTAAATAAATGAATGTTGAGTTAGTTGGTGAAAAATTAACTTATAGATGTGAGTGTCTCTTTGATGAGTGATTTGTATGTATTTTTGTAAATTCTCTTCGAATTTTGAAGCGTACCCTGACACTGACGAGCCATAAAACCCATATCTCTAAACTTCATTGGGGATTGCTATTTAAGCACCCATCAATTACTCACATTTGGCAATTACCATTCGCTAAACAACAACTAATTGTTGCCCGTTTCAAAACGTCGGTTAATTGTTGCTCAACACTTTTTAAATTGGTGTAACCGATTTAAAAAGTCACTTAAACGGTAATTAATTGTCGATGAAGGTATTTTTGATATTTTGAGGTGCATGTGAGCAATTAATAGATGCCTAAAGAGCATTTAGCTTGAAACAGTAATTACATAATTCGAACATTGTTTTGTCTTCTATAATCCGAATTAGATAAAAACTTAAGGAAGACAAAACATCATGTTGATGTTTGTACATGTCTCAATAAAACATACACTTAAGAAAATCTAACCTGAAACTTCTTATAGTATTTTGGATTATATAATCTGAACAGTCTCAAACCCCAGAAGAAGACTACGTTGGAGGCAAATTGTAGTGTACAAATACACATATTTCGAATTATATAATCCTAACAGTTTAAAAAAAAGGGCGTACAAGAAACTTATGGGGTGGGAAAAATAAAGCGTATTGGGCTATTCAATGTTAGCTATTTTTCTTAATTTGGAACCTTAGCCAAGACAAAATAGATAATTTCTTATAACACCCTCAATCCTTCTCAGCCCTCCAAAAATCAGAAAATGCACATGTGTTTTCGAATTTAAAAACCAAAATGTGTTTTTCTGCCATTTTCAAAGTAAAAAAAAATTAGGCTCGGTTGTTTTGTCAACAGTTTAGTTGTGGCTACCTACTTATTTTTTAAGAGGATTTTTATCAATTCGGATTCTAGAGTCCAAATAAAATAAGTAGTTAGGGTTTTAGATCCGAACAATCCTTTTAAATGTTGGAAAACCCTCTTTCAAATCCTAAAATAAGTAATTAGGATCCGAGCTTTTGCTTAAGTGTTGAAGATTTAAGCAAGATGTTAATATACATTTTGCCTTATTTTACATTTCCAGTTCGACCTTTTTCTCTCTTAAGCTCAGGTTTCATTCGAGTTTTAAAATTCGGACATGTTTTTCCTTTGTCCAATTTCTAAAACCAAAAATGCATGCAAAGTTACTCAATGATTCCTTTTCTAGATCTCTCATGTTTTCGCTATGTTCAAAGAATAAAGAGAAATGTCGAGAATGTTAATCATATCATGGGAAAAGAGTCTCGACCACCAACTTTGTTAGAAAAGATCATGTGGCAAAACACATAGCTGAAAGAGGCCAAAACTCTCAGCAATAGCCGGAGCCACAAGATGAGAAATATGTAAACCCAAAAGCGAGTTCTTCTCCTCTCAACAATTCCCGTCGAGAAACATGTGATTATGTGAAGCACACAATGTGAGTTCTTCTCTCCCAACTGAATTACATTTATACAATATCGTTTTTTTTCTCCATTCATAATTCCTTTCTACTACTACTTGAGTTTTTATATTTAACACCATCATTTCTGTTGAATTTTACAAATCAAAGAAAAAGAAATGTCGAAAATGACTTGAATTAGGTCAAAGAATATAAAGAAGGTATAACTAGAATATACGCACAAAACAAATATTTCTAGCGGGTCAACATCGGGTATGGGCCAAAGGCCCATAGCGAAGAAAGGGTTTAGATGAGAGAGAAACAAAATCCAACGGCCAAGAAAGGGTTTAGTCAAAAAAACGCAGCAGCAGCGTCACCGTGAACGAAAATTCAGCAGCGCGAAGGGAAATGTTAGAATAGAATGCAAACTTGCGGAAGAGGAAAAAGAAGAAGCGTGAGAATTTCAACTCGTTGAAATAATCCGAGTAATATAAAAAGATCGAAAATCGAATTATAGAAGAAAAAGAAAGAAAGTTGAAGATTTCTCAATGGTGCTTTGGGAGATAACACTTGGAACTGCGTATTTCTTAGGTTTGAAACGAACCTATAAGCTTGCTCTCAAGATTCAGCGAAAAGTTGTGAGTCCTAAGTACCCTAAGACCCGTCAATTTCTTCATAGGTTCGATTTTTCTCTTCTTATTCAACATTTTTCGATTATGGAATTTGTGATATTGTTTTCATGATTCTCTTGCAATTTAGGCATACATTGGTAGTAATCATTATTAGTATTCGATTTTCTGCATATATTGAAATATGATCTGATTATTGATCAACGATTGTTTTCACGTTTATTCAGCTTGATAATCGGTGTAATGTGTATTTATTAGTGGCTTATTTCTCACTTTTATCGTATTTTGCTATGAAATTTTTTAACTGTGAGTTTAGGTTCGTTTTTGACTTTTGAGAGAGTTAAAATTGATTTTAGGACCTGTTTGGACGAAGAACTTATTTGCAGCTTATAACACAAGCGTTTATCATCGATATAGCGTGTTTTTGGTTCTACAGTAGCAAAAATTGATTTTAGTAAAAGAAGTAAGTTTAACTAATATTATTTATGTTTCGATACGTTCACATAGTAGTGTCTTGAACAATAAATTTGTGCGTAGAAATAATATTTTGAGGCAAAAGATACAAATCTTAGATTCAAACATAAAATCTAATAAGGAACCGGAACCCCCAAACATAAAATTAAATTTAATTAAATTGATTTGGTAAAAGTTATTATAAATTATTTTCATAAGTTATCTTGTTGAACTTATGAAAATAAGCTTAAAACAACTAATATGAACAATGTCATAAGCTATTTTCATAGGTTATCTTGGAGAACTTATGAACAATGTCATAAGCTATTTTCATTACCTCTCCAAACAATCTCATAAAACCTATACCAGTACAGTAGATAAGTTCAAATTAGCTTATGTTTGGAGGTTCCTTATTAGAATTTGTTTTGCCTCTCTAGAATGGATTCTAACTTGAAGCTAGGATTTGTATCTCTTGGCTCAAAACGTGATTTTTACACAAAAATTATTGTTCAACTTACTAGTGCGTGAATGTACAGTAGCAAATAATAAAGTTTTGGTACTGTAGAACCAAATACACGCTAAATTGATTTTGCTCCAAAATTTGGGTTACTGTTAGACTAGAAATGATAAAAGTTAGCTTTTGTGCCGAGTTAAATGATAAAAGTTAGCTTTTGTGCTGAGTTAAAAAAGTTATAATTGATTAGTTATAAAGTTGAATGGGTTTGGTTTTGTATAAATGATTAGTTATAACTGTGTTTGAAGTGGAGTGATTTCTGTTTGGATGTTTTTGATTAAGTGTGATTTAAAACTTAAATGTAAATTTTTCAACCTTACACAAAAGCTACTGTATAACTTCTAGTGGAATTGAAGCTTGGAGTAAAACTTCAATTCATCTAACAACAACCAAATGTATGTGATTTTACTAAAATTACTGTGCAACCAAATGCATACTAGATGTGTATTTGGTTTCACGGCGTTTATAGGAATTGACTGAATCACCAGACCAACATGATAATTGTTTGGTTATAATTTTGCCTCAAAAACTGTTGGACTAGAAATGATAAAAGCTAGCTTTTGTGCTGAGTTGAAGAAAAATTTAGCTTAACTCCTACATCAAATTTGTTTTTAGATAAGTTACTTTACTTCAAAGTCAATTGTACCAAAATAAATTTTATGAAATCAATCACATTCAAAATCATGATTACCGACTGTTCATTCAAACACACAATTGGGAATTTGAAAACTGCTTTGCATATGCCCCAATTTTCATTTTATTGTGGTTTCTCATTTGTAGTTATTTGTCACTGAATTGTGTGTTATTCAATATCTTTATTGGTCTTCCTGTTTTGGTGCTTCACAGACGAACCCGTGCTGTATTTGATGTAGCAATCAAGGTCCATCGGAACATTCAAGAAAGAGACATAGAAGTGGGTAGGAATGTTGGAAACTTCATTTTGCGATGTCTAGATCGAATGAAGCCCTCAGCACAAATTCGCAATCGTTCTAGTCTGCCCACCAGTGGCAGTAGCTCAAAAGAGACTATGACAAAGCATGAAACTGGCACTTCCAATCACAAGCCTCCTGGTCATTCTGGGCTATTCAAGAAGGACTCTGATAGGCACTTCTTTACCTCATCAAAGCCTTTCCCTAGCATTTCAAGGATGATGATACCACCAAATCCTGCTGGGACTACTATCCATGGCAGGAACCTTAGTACCTACTCCCCTGAGACATTTAGACAAAATTACAGAGTGAATTGGTCAGGGAGTGTTATCAGGAAAGACATCATGCAATGGATGCTGTAAAACTAACTGTTCAATGTTCATCACTTACTGATGGCTTCATTTGTTTAAACAGCATTTTATCTCTACGAGACAAGGTAGTTGAATAATTTTTGTGGCTGATTTTGGAAATTGATGGTGATAGAAGCTTTGCTCTTGTCTCTTTGGACATTGTATAGCCTGCCAAGCTTCCTTTTGGATAACGGGTGGTTATGCTATTATTTTTCTTCAGTTTTGGTTAAAAGAACTAGTTGTTTAGTAACCTCATACAACATTCAATCTACCTGCATGTTGATTAATAATAGTGAAGATTGTGCATTCCTGTTACGATTCTGTTTCAACATTTTATAGTTCCTACCTATTTGTGTTTATGCAACTTGCAGTCTAATCTTTGCCACAAAAAGTTCTTATGATTTCCGTGTTTAGTGGTGTTGTTCGTACCTGCACGTTACCATTTCTATTCATTTCCAGGTTCCATTTGGATAACTTGCAGTGGTTATGAATTTCTTTTCGGTTTTGGTTAAAAGAACTAGTTGTTAATACCCTCATCACATAATCTTCCTGGCATGCCGATTGATGCAGAGATAGGGAAGATTGTGCAGTACGGTTGTATTTATTTTTTGAAAATTGCTTGGTCTACTTTAACCACGAGTCTCACATTGAAGAGTCTCACCTAAAAAGTGAGGCTTATTAATCTAGGAACCGTCATCTAATGGATTAGTTTTCTAAGACGAGCTCTCTCTTTTGGATTTATGCTCATAGCGTTAGTGTTTTCATTAAGGTAAAGTGAATTTTTACAGAGTGAAGTGTCGTCGAGTGCAACTGTTGCCTCTCGAATGGCGGTGCATGGTTATGAGTTCTATTAGTAGGAGTCTAACCTAAGAGAGGAGCTTGTATGTCTAGGTGCTCTCTATTGAGGTGGAATTTGCCTTGGGACTAAAATCTTAGGGTTGGAGAAAATGTAGCAAGTTAACTCTTCATCAAATTGGTTTTGATCTTCGATAACCAAGCAACAACTATCTTCCACGTCTCCACTGATAACCTTGTATCAACTATCTTCAACCTCTACACTTTTCAATTTTTCATTTTAGACCACCTTATTTTTCCTACGAAAGGAATGTGTTAACAACATTGAGTAAAGAACTTACAAGACATTTGGCAAGAACTCTCTCCCTACTTCCAGTAGTCGTTTCCCACCAAGAACTCAATTGACATTTGGCAAGAAGAACTCACTTATTTGTCTCGATTACACAGTTCAGACATGTGTTTTTTTGGGTGTGCAAATTATGTAATTTGAACTAATCTAGTATTTTGAGAAATGTGAGGGATGGAACAAGAAATCCATTTTGCACTCTAAGTCTGATAAATGCAACAACTTATAGTTTGTGTAAGCTGTATTTATTTATGAACGGTGCTATTTAATGGGAAAGAAAACATCGCGAACTTATCATGAATTATTTAGAACCATCAGATCTAGACATTTTACACAATACATGGGTAGCAAGTCTAATGAAGATATCAATGTAAAGGTCGTGATGTTCTCGAGAAATTGTTTCTTGGGACAATTAGCATTTCCGTTTATTTATTTATATATTTACAGAAGTACAAAAGTTTGTCCTTGATAAACCTTTAATTATAAAATATTGTAATGTAACATTTTATTCTTAAGACTGTGTCAAGAGTTTAATACTCGCCCCCAGTATACAAAACTAACAATGCTAATATTTTTCATTTTAAAAGAAAAAATTGGTTCATGTTAAAACTCAACTTGAATTTCGCATAAACTTTTTTTCATCTCAAACTCAACCAAGTTCAAACTTGGAAATTTTTTGGTTCAATTTAATTAATAGTTCGAATCAAATAAACCTAAAACCACAAAATTAAAAGAACCACGTTTTCCCTAAGGCATGGCATGAATCTAAAGTCTCAATTGGCAGAGCCTCTAATGATTGGTGTTGTACTCCTTATATAAGAGATGAATAAGTTGAAAAATAGTTAGAAAAAGTGGGATTTCAATGGTAAAGTTAGAAAAGAGCTTAATGTTAAGCACAACTAAATAACCAAACTTGAGTAACAATATGACGCTTCAAATAATTTCATTTGTCTTCGTGGTATTCATAAGAATTAAGATATTGCTGTAAAAAAAAATTGTAATATTGTTTTGAATTTTAAAATGACACAAATTTTATTTTTAAAGGATATTTATAATTCAAGATATTATCGCCACCAATAATTGTTCTGAGCAACAAATGCAAATTGATTACTTTGCTAATGGTCGAGTCGGATTTACCAAACAATCATAGTTGTACATGTTGTTCTTAGCTTTCAGACGATATAGAATGCATCTCATGTGAACATATTCTTTGAAAAATGGCTCAACGTGAAAGGTCATTTTTTGCCAACAAAAGTTTGAATTAGGCCTTGATATCTGATGTATGCATGTTTCACAGCTCCAACAAATTTTAAATATGTGGAAAGTAATAGACTTGGTTGCCGCAGATGCAACACAGATGTAAAGAACAAAGACAACTCTTTTGCCTACGATTTATATCTAGCAATTAACATGCTGAAATTTTTACCCGTGTACAATAAAGGCAACGAAATTGAATCTACAACCTCGTTTATACTACACAATTCTCTCACCACAAGATCAATCCTAATTGCTTAGGAACATGCTGAGATAAACATTTTTATCACCATAAAAGTAGTTTCATAAATTTGATTTCATATCATTAACCCAAATCAATATATATTATTATTTCACCTAAGTTAATAAGGGGGTGAACATATCGTTCAAACATTTTATATATAACAGAATTACAGGTTTACAACACATAGGCTCTGTATGCCGTTCAAAAAAGAAAAACACATAGGCTCTGTATCCTTTAAATACACAACAGCTTGAAAATATAAAAAATTATACATTTTGAATATACCTTTCACATTTTGGGTGGCTAGAGGGAAATGGGGTGGCCGAATGTAAAAAAGAAAAGATATTTTTATTTTTTTTGAAGAAGTAAAAGAGAAAAGATTATTACTTCCTACTAATCAAGAAGGGGACTCCCTTCTCTTGCAAGGACAAACAAACCGCCATCTCCCCTTGATATTCTCAAGTCCTTATCAAGGTATGTGGTAAGAAGCCAAGAGCTTGTCCTCTCACCAGGTATGGGAATCTTAAGAGGTGACTGACCTGAAATGACACGTGATATATTTGCAACCACATTCTCCAGAGGACCGAGAGATTGTTGCAGAGGTCCCAGGCTAAGATTTTGGCCAAAAATGTTTATGTTTTCTGGTAGGTCAATTTTAGACTTTATCTCTGGAGGCTGTAGTGATCCTTCTTTAAATGTAACCTGATTTCATTTAGAAGTGTTAGCAAGAGTTTCTAGTCATGTGCAATCTTAAAAGTTCTAAGCAAGCTGAGGAAACTAATGATTAACTTATACAAAAGGGTAGCATACTTATAGCAATATCACTGACATTAATTCAACAGACAAATCATATTTGCATGACAGAGCAGTGGAAACTATGTATTAACGAAAGAACAAATACAAACATGACTGGAAGCATCAAGTGTCAACAACTATTTCTTTAACTACTCAAAGTATAAAAACAATACTGTGAACTCAGGATGTATAAACAAATACAATACATACAGTATTGCAAGCATATTCTTTAATACGTTGCCATCTTATTGTTTAATAATAAGAAAACCATTTGTCGGTTTTCGCGACACAAACATAAGAGCTTATGAAGGAACAATTACTATATAACTATCCTGTACCTTCTCCTTTCTATTTCTTTTGGGTGTAGTCAAAGATGCCCAAAGGCACAATTAAGGAACTAAGGTAGTATGTCAGTAGGGTCAGCAACTCTTGCTGATTGAGTTGCTTCCTTTCAGAAAGATGCAAACCAGTAGTGCCTTGAGCAATATGCATGTGTTTTTGTTCAGACGAGACAAGCTCATAACAGCTTATTAATAATTGGAAGAACAAAAACCCACAAAACATCATTTTACTTGCTAGGTGATAGAAACTGAGAATTCAAGTATCAATGGAATAGAGATTTTATTAACGGAAAACTGAGCAAATAGCTCTTACAAGAGAAAAGGAAATAACCAAGGGAAAATATCCAGAGTCTATAGCTCCTACAAGAGATAATTCTCCTAACCAACAAATTACCAAAAGCATGAATGATTCTCTCACTCACTATCTCATCATTACATATTCTCTCATCTAGCCACCTAGAGAATATTCCTACCACGTCACCAATTGTAACTAATTCTTCCCTGCACCCCTTTTCCTTTTCCTGACATACACTTTCCAAATTGCTGACCTATGGGGGTCCACACCAGTATCCACATGGAAGTCTGTATCAGGCCCACAAGTCCTATCAATACTCTCTCCGTCACAAGCAGCCATGTTGATAGGACTCTGTGTTTGGGCCTTAGTCCCCGGCCACCACCACCACCAACAACAACAACAACAACCAAGCCTTATCCCACTAAGTGGGGTCGGCTACATGGATCAAATTACGCCATAGTGTTCTATCATAAACCAAATTTGGATCCAACTCATTGACCTCTAAATCCTTTCTAATGGTTTCTCTAATAGTTTTCCTAGGTCTTACTCTACACCTTTTAACTAGACTCTCCTCCGTTTGATCTACTCTTCTTACGACGGCATCTACGGGTCTTCTCTCTACATGCCCAAACCATCTAAGCCTATTTTCTACCAACTTTTCTACTATAGGTGCTACCCCGATTCTCTCTCCAATGGTGTCATTCCTAATCCGGCCACCACAAAAAAAAAAAAAAGGAAAATTAAAACAGCATTGTTAAATATTTTCTTAGATATGATAGGACATTAAGGTGTGATTTGTTTCATATAACCCATCTCATCTAGGGTTGTTTTAAAAACAACCGACAACTACAAGTTTGGCCACGACATCATGGCTCTTTGTGTCTCTGCAATCACAACACAACATCAATTGGAGCTGCATCAGCCATATTTCACAGTAACTTCACTGCAATTCTCCGCAATATCAAGGATTGTGACGGCTAATTAAAAACTTGATATTTATCTAACGAGAAAAGGCTTTGGTTATTGTTGTAGCTACACATCTTACCTATTTTGCCTTTCACCTATGAGGTTTGCTCTTTTTTTACCTCTTTCACATGACTGTTAGAACCTTTAGCCTTTTTTCAATTTAGTAATGAAATGTGAAGGTTTTCACGAGAATACCTGGATTCTTGTAGGGCTTCGAACTTCAAATGAGGCAGATGCACTGAAAGATGATGAGGCAAAAGGGCTAGACAATGTCACAGAGTTCACAACAGTGGAGCTATAAGTATCAATTATTTGCAAAATTTTATCAACCTTCAACAAAGGTAATGATCCAGCTGCTAGAAGAGGCAACAGTTCAGAAGATGCTGTGTACCTGAAATCAGTTTGACAATCATAGAAACAATAAGCACTTCGATTAATACTCACTAATACAGCACATTTTGAGTTAGTTACATCAGTGGCAATAACACTTTTGTTTCTAAGATACAAAATCCTCTTATATTTTCAATGCAAAGTAAGGGCCTGTTTGGATTGGCTTATTTTGACTTATTTGAGCTTATCTACTGGCATAAGTTTTATGAGACCGTTTGGGAGAACTTATATGAAAACAACCTAAAACATTGTCAATAAATTGTTTTCAGCTTATTTTCATAAGTTCTCCAAGATAGCTTGTGAAAACAGCTTATAGCTTATACAAAAACAATTTAACTTTGTTTTATCTTTCACTATATAAATAGTTTATACATAAGTGTTTATCATGATAAACACTTGCACTATAAGCTGCAAAGAAGATGTTAACACAAACAGGGCCTAAGTCCTAAATACTCCCAACATAAAAAAGATCATTAATTCACACTTTCATTATCTATGTAGCATTGACACTCCACATTGAAGGCGTGTGTGCTGTCATCCGATATGACACATTTGGCTACACATTACACACAAATATTTCATATTTCCAAATTATTATCGGTGTGACGTGTCAATACCCTGTCCAGTATCCGTGCTTGTGCTTCATGGTATATTTATAGAGGTTTCCAACTATGATGTCAATCAAACTTTCACTACCCTATGATTAAAATTTGTACGGACTCGTTTGAAAGTTTCAAATGTTTGAATTTAATTATAACTATATCAAATTTAAACACTTATTATAATACTAATACTAACATTAAACACTTGATAATAAAAACAGTAATATTAAACACAACGAAATTCAAAACTTGCAAAACGATTCAAACTTACAGCAACACCCAATTCCCATTAAGAAGCTCCGGTTCCTCAACCGGAGCCGGAGTAGGGTTAGCAGCTTCCAACTGAGACACGAACTCCGACACTTCAGCTCGAACCTCCGAACCAGCTCGAAAACCAAGCTCAGTCCCATAAACCGTATCAACAAGAGCACGTTTCAATCCCTCAAGCTCATCATTCCCTCCTTCCTCCACCGGAGCTTCGGAAGCAAAAGCCGGAGTTCCATTTCCAGCATCGTTATAGCTTCCAGCGTCATCTTTCGCTCCTTCTCCCCATTCATCCTCGTTCTTCGAAGGAACCGAATTCGAAACCTTGGAGGATAAAGACGGTTTGGCTTCGGGTACGGGTTCGGATTTATCGCCCCATTCGTCGGAGATATCGGTGGATGGTATATCAGCGTCGCCGATGTCGCCGGTGGCGGAGATGAAGCGGAGAGAAGGGAATCTGTGGGAGCGAGGAGAGAGAGAGATTCGAGAGGGGAGAGAAGAGAGAGAATAAGGTTTAGGGTTTTGGGAGAAGATGAGAGGAACACGTAGTGTGGAAGAGAGAAGAGACATGGCGAAACGGTTTGAAACTGAAAAATTTGGAGAAATGAAAGAAAGTGAATCACCCAAATTTGAAGAAATTAAAAATATCAAAAGAACTCGTGGAAAGTGTATCACCCAAAATAAATAAATAATATCCAAATATCATTTTTTATTTTATAACAAACTAAAAATAGGAGTAATTATAGTGTTTGCTTAAAAATCTTTTTTTTTGGTTGGCCCTGTACTATAATCCACACGTGATACCTTTTGGAATTTGGATGTCATTATAATGTCCACTTATATTTAATATATAACTACATGGGATAATTTGTGCAGAAGCGGAGTTTAAACTCTGGATTCTTACTTCTCCACACATAATGTGTGTGAATCTAGTCATTAAACTACTTGACAAAAAAAAAATTAAAGCCAAAGAGATTGAACGAATAAGTATGAGCATTAAGGATAATACGGAACAATAAAAATTTCCAAAGGAGGTGACCCCACGAAGGACGAAGGTCACCCCAAAAGGGAGTAGGACCTAGTGTTGTATAAACTTATGGAATTACAACTCGTTGAGGCACTACACCAAGAGTGATTAAACATGTACAAAACCAATCACTCAATAATAGTATGAGAGTATTGGTTGTATCTCAAGATCTCTGTCCGGTTGGCTGTGGCTGATGAATGTGTGTTTTTTCATGTTCTCTGTTAGTTGTTTGTGACAAGGAACATGATCCTAAAAGGACTATCTCTCATCTCTGAAGTATTAATCGGCGCCTGGAATTTGTGCCAGTTAAGGAATCTGCATTATGTAGCATTTGTTGTATTTTTTATGTTGTCATAGTATTTGTTTATCAGAATGATGTATGAGCTTAATTGGAGACTGATTATTCTTTTAGAGATATGTTAGCAAAACCACATATGTTCTTTGAGGTCTTATACTTAGTTTTGTAAGGAGTTGATCTAAGAGGTTGTTAGTTTTTGTGTTGGTGGCTAATGTTTTGGTGTTCACTCTTGTACATTATGTTGTACCGCTAATATAGTGCATTTATCTCTGCCTTTCAAAAAAAAAAACATAGCATGAGAGTCGAAATACTACACTATCACATGGTAAAATTCGCTCATAATAGGCCATAGGAAAGTCATTTATTAAATAAAAATTATAGTTAATGTTCCATCTGATCGAAAATTATGTACAAAGAATCTTGAAGGCAAACATCACATTTGAAAGTTATGAAACTCGTGGACTGGATTATGGATTCATTCCATTATATAAAGGGGCTTGACCCAAGGTTGAATCTCATGACTCTTAAGCACTTCATCATAATAGGCTTCATGCTTGGGGGTTGTGGAATAAATCTTGGGCTCCACCCATATCCATATTATTGCAAAGGGCTAGTAGGCAAGCTAAATATCCTACTTATCGAACCCCACATCCTCTTAACTTGGAGAGGAAGGTAGAGTCGACCCTAAGCTGATATTTAGGAGCAAGTAAGCTAGATTTTAGGAGCAAGTAACCTAGACTTTGGGAGCAAGCAAGGTGAGATAATTTCTCACATATACAGAGGTAACTAGCCAACCCCTTATTCATTCACTCTTTACCCCTGAAATACTATACACTGCAGGCTTACGACTTGACACTCTATTTACTAGGTCTGGCCCCAAGTTCACTAGCGTCAGGAGGTCCAAACAGAATGACACATATGTTATGCTTTGCTTCCAGATGATGTGCTTTGCTTAGAGAAAGATTGCTTGCTTTGGTTGTCCAGAAGATTGACTTTCGCTTGATGGACTTTGATAAGAACATGCGTAATTACTTCTTCTCTGATGGCCTGACTTTTCATTCTTGTTCATTAGAGAGTAAAGTGGAGAGCCCTCACCGCTCGAATGATTTCCGTCCTATTTCGTTGGTGGGGTGCATGTATAAGTTAATAGATAAGGTGTTGGCTAATTGGCTTCAATGCGTAATAGGAAATGTTATTTCAGATAGCCAGTCAACTTTTATTAGCGGTCGTCAAATTCTAGACAACATTCTTACAACCAATGTGGTGGTTGATGAAGTACGTAACTCTAAGGAAGAATTGTTAATGTTTAAAGTTGATTTTGAGAAGGTGTATGATTTGATAAATTGGCAATATTTAGACGACATAATGGAAAAATGCAGTTTCCAGTGATATGGTGGTAATGATTTATGGAATGTATAACGACAGAAATGCTTGGTGCTTGTTGATGGATGCTAGACATAAGACTTCTAGTTGGAGAGGGGGTTGAGGAAAGATGACCCACTATATCCGCTTTTGTTCTTAATTGCGGCAAAAGGTTTGCATGTTGATTAACTCTACTATAACAACATGATTGTTTAAGGGGTTCAAGGTTGGTGGTAATGCTTCAATTACTGTTTCCCATTTATAATTTGTTGATGATACACTTTTAATCGAAAGTAAAAGTTGGACAAATGTTTGAGTTATGAGGGCAATCCTTATGTTGTTTGAAGTCATGTTGGGATTGAAGGTGAATTTTCACAAAAGTATGTTGTGGTTTTTTCGAGAAAACTGAGGTTGTTTATGCATATGATTGGGTTAGCATCTGGTTGGGTCATCTGAAAAGATCGAAATTGCCGTTGTTTTTTTTTCCAAAAGGAAGAACCTATTCTCAGACTTCTTGATCAAATAAAGATTCTTACACTTTGGTGGATGAAGGCAGGAAAACCAGTCTTGGTTTTGATATTCATAGTTGGTAGATTAACCCATTGTTGTGTTATGGTTAATTTGCCATTCATTTCGGGTTTTTAGCTGTTTTTGGTGCTTCTGGTTTGTACTTTGTATACTTTGTTTTCGGTTTTTCTTTGTGCAGTCCTTGTGCCGGGGGAAACTGGTTGATTAATTCATAATTCCATTTTAACTTGTTAAAAAAATAAAAACAAATCCAATCTAAAAAAATCCCTAAATGATTAAAGTAAATTAACCCTATTGATATTGAGAAAAAAATATACAAGTGTAATGTCCATGGCCGTTCCTATGAAATTGGAGGTTCGACTCTGATAGTAAAGATAAGCCCCTTAATAAAAAAACGTACAACTTTTTTTTAAAAGAGAAAAAAAAATCTATAATTATAGCTTTACTATTTTACATGATAAACGTGGGCAAAAAGTTACAAGTTTTCTAAAATAAAATAAAATTACAGTGTTTTTAAGGGAGAAGAGAGTATTGAGGATATTTAAAACTCAAATCCATGATAAATTAGGCCTAAATTGAGGCACAATCATGCTAAAATAAAATTAAAGTGAAAAAGTACTTTGCTTGGCTTTAGGGAGTTGAACCCAAGACAATAACAAATAACAATGCAAGCTCACTTCTCTACCACCAAGCCATCTTAATAATAATGATACACTTGTGCGTTATTACTATATATAGGATTTTTTTATGTATTATACATATAATAAAGAGAAATGTTAACGAGTGCTTAAAGGCCGGCCTCACAATTTGAGAGGCTCAGCTCAGTAGAGCTATTTGCACCCGTAAGAGCCGGCCTTAGTAATGTCATGAGAAAGAAATACAAGTGTGGGGTTCAATTGCTACCTGATGTGAAGAAAACTAAGCAAGGCGGTAACTTTTGGAAGGGCTTATGTCTTGTTGGATTTTTGGCGTGATATGTGGTGTTGCAACCTTTTCCCCTTATTGCCTAATGCCTAGACCACAGATCAAAATATGAATGGTATTATTATAATAGAACAGTACCTAGCTTTGTGGATTTGGCTGGAAATTGGGGCCTAATAGATGTGGTTAATTATCGAAGAATGGGTACAAATGATATGTGTCCCATGTGTGATAACAACGTGGAAGATCATTCCTATACTTTTAGAGACCGTTGGAGCAAGGAATTTTTGGCTTAAGTTTCACCAATCTTATGAAATGCGTTTCTTTGAGAATATGGATTGGAAATAATGGATTGTCTTGAATCTTAATTATCATAGCTCTGTTGATGGGATAAATATTAGAGTAAATTACACTCTCCTCCCCTCAAAGATGCTTAAATTACACTCTCCTCCCCTCTTATGTTAAAATATACACTCCCCTCCCTTCAAAAATAAAATTTATACTCTCCTCCCTTATAAGATGCTTGAATTACAATCCCCCCTTAATAATTAAATATGCACTACACTTTAATCTATTTTAACATAAATAATTTTTTATGATATATATTAATTTTGAACCACCATTTAAGAAAAATTAATTCATTTCTTTATAATTTAAATGTCAATGATAATTAAATTTAAATATTTTGCTATTGATTTAATAATTTAGAGTATAAAATTAACATTTAAATAACCATGTTTTATTGTCTTTAGTAATTTTTCACATGTTTTAATTTTATTTTGGCTTGTTTCATATTTTATAATAGGGTTTAAAACTACATGATAATGAAATTGTGAATAAAAAATTGAAATATATCTATTCAATTTTTTATTATATTAAAATAGACCCTCAATACTATTTTTTTCGAAGTGTGTTAAATTATAATTTTTTTGCTAGATTATTAGAAATAAAAAAATAATATTGAGGGAGTAAAATGTAGATTTTAACACAAGAGGGGAGGGAAATGTAATTCAAGCTTCTCTTAGGTGAGGGGGGTGAAAAGTTTTCTAATATGTTTTGAATAAGAGGGGAGAGGAGTGTATATTTTAACATAAGATGGGAGGGGAGTGTAATTCAAGTATCTTTGAAGGGAGGGGAGTGTAATTTACTCTTTTATTTATTGATGGGACGTCATATTCTCATATCCAACGTAGCTTATATTTACAATTCAAAAAATATCAATAACAAATATCTACATGTGAGAGCGAAATAAATCTCTAATTAGAGTTTTTGAAATTATTAGTATTTTTTATATTTAATTTTAAAGAACAATCATACTTATGATGAAAGTTAAAGTCTGGATGTCTTCCATGACTTGAACTAAGCATCACCCCTCACCCTAATTTTTTATTAGTAAAAAAAAAACCTACCAATTCACAAAAGTGAAAAAGATAAGAGGCTAAAATGCTAAAAAGGGTGAAAGGTGAAATTTAATCTAATTTATTTATTTGAATTTTATGAACAAGCATATATATGTTAGATTAAACTTTATTTTCAATAATAATTGTTATATTTTTTTTACCGTTAAAATAATTGTTATATTTTTTTTAAAACTTCAATTGTCATTACAATATTTTTTCCCAATAGACTAATTTGTTTGTTATTGTTGACTCTTTTAATATACGAAGTTAATCTATATACATTTATGTGTTTAATTACGCTTCAAAAAAATGTGTTTAGTTTTTCATTGGTCTAGTGACCAATACATACTCAAATAAACATACATAAAATAGTTGAATCGTTAAGTAAGCATCCTAAGGCAAAGTAAGATATTTACCCACCAAACATGCTAAACAAATAATAGATAATCTTTAAACTACTGCTATTCCATCAAATTATATTTTTCGAAGATTAGTGCCTAGGTGATTCGGACACCAATCATTTTGAGGGTTAAGATCTTCTTCATTTTTGGTTGCCTCTATTTGCTCCATTACTATAGTTTTGAAAATATAAATGTAAAAATGTAGCATTAAATGAGTCCAAATCCTTTTTAAACAATCCAAAACGTTTAAAAAAATGGATTTTAACTTTTATTTTGAAGCTCTAAAGTTTGGCTATGATCATCTTTATTTCTCAAAAGAAACGGAGGGCTCCATTTTGATGGAGAAAGCCAAAAATTAATTTTGAAAAGAAAATAAAAATAAAAAAGTTTAATGATTGATGAGGTACACCCGCCCACCATCAAGTGTTATTCACTATCTATTTTTTATGTATGATCTCTCTAAATAAATTTCTTCATTTCTTTTGAGAAATTGAGATAATCTCAATTGATACATTTTCATCCGGTGTCTTAGACGTCCACGTAAAAGATCCTTGATGGATGTTCCTTGAATTAATACATCTTTATTTCGTGGGAGGTCTCAATAACAAATTAAAGCCCAATTTACATGGTACTTGTTTCCATTTAGACAATTTCAATAAAAGTTGAAGATTGCTTTTTAGGCCCCCTCAATATCTCTTTAGGCCCCCTAAAAATACAAAAATAACCTTTATACGACTTCCGGTAGATAAATACCGGTAGTTCATTTGAATTTTTCTCATTTTGCACCTCCGGT